>CERF01009989.1_pt1 | contig 92444 bp, 83 predicted proteins | sample 530961 | NCBI WGS metagenome assembly CERF01 (sample SAMEA2621151, study PRJEB7988) | marine metagenome | isolation source: saline water (ENVO:00002010), including
ATTAAAAAAAATATGGACGGAACTCAAAGAAAAGACATTAAACCCGGAAGCTCTGTTGAAGTAGTTCAAAAACACCACCAACGAAGTGGAGAACTAACTTCAGGAGTGGTTAAACGATTGCTTACCAAATCCCCTTCGCATCCACATGGCATTAAAGTAATGCTGGAATCCGGAATCGTAGGTAGAGTTAAGAAAATAAATTAGAGCTCTGTACTATCTCTCTATAACCAAAATAAAACGAAACATTTATATTGATTTAGCCGTGTAGAACAAACACGAAAAAGGAGGAAAAATGGGTATTTGGGCTGAATCTGCAAAAACACTTATATTCAATAATTCAATGCTTAGAGGTAAAACTCTTTTCAAAACATTGAGTGAGAACTCCAGATATAATATCCTTCAATCCGAAATTGATCCCGAAAAAATGAATTTCGGATTAGAGCTTGTTCAGAAAAGAAAGAACAGAAGAAACCTAATATTCTTTCTTCTTATTTATCCAATTACTATTTCTGCATTTGTAATTTGGATACTTACCAATATCTGATCAATCTTCAAAAACACCAAATGTCTGATCAGGTCGCATAGCTAATACAGCTTCAACCATTAAATTGATCAGGTCTTCTACATCATTCACATTGCAAGTTTCTACAGGTGAATGCATATATCTGAGTGGAAGCGAGATCAATGCACTTGGTATTCCCGTCTGCTGGAAAAAAATACTATCCGTATCTGTTCCTGTTCTTACACTGGTGGCTTCATGTTGGATATCGATCTTGGCTTCAGAACAAACTTCTTCCAAAAAATTGACTACCTTTGGGTGGTTAGCCCCTCCGTGTTGAATAGCAGGACCTTTACCCATTTCTACTGTTCCGTGCTGTTTCTGATCGATTCCGGGAGTATCGGTCGCATGTGTTACATCCGTTACCAGTGCAACATCCGGCATAAACCGGTAACTCATCATTCGTGCACCAAATCCACCTACTTCTTCCTGAACTGAGTTCAATGCGATTACATTTACTTTAAGATCTTTCCTTCTCTCACTGATCTTTCGAAGTGCTTCAGCAATAATATATCCACCTATTCTATTATCAAGTGCACGTCCTGTTAAAATATCGTCATTCAGATATTCCAGATCCGAGGAATATGTGATCGGATCACCTACCTGTATCAACTCAAGAGCTTCTTCTTTTGAACTAACGCCTATATCAACATAAATGTCTTTCCAGGCCGGCTGTTTACCTCCACCGTTCTTTGTATCCTGCAAGTGAATGGCTGTATTTCCGGTCACTCCAACAACTCTTCCTCTTTTGTTGTGGATGAATACTTTTTTGGCACGTGCAATGGTAGAATCGCTTCCCCCAAGCTTGTTGATATACACAAACCCCTGATCAGAGATATGCTGAACCACCATTCCAATTTCATCACAATGAGCTTCCAATAAAACCGTAGCTACATCTCCACTGGTGTTGATCTTACCGGCGGCTGACCCATAAGCATCGGTTACCACCTCATCCGAAAACTGATCTACGTAGTCTTTCCATACTTTAACTCCTGCTTTTTCAAATCCGGTTGGACTTGGAGTGATGAGTAGATCTTCTAAAAATTGTTTACTGGAACTGTTAGCCATGCCTGTATAGTTGTAATTATCTTAAATTAATGTGGCACCGAATATAACGAAAGAAGTATACAATATTGAATATGGATGATAGAATAAAAGACAGAAATTATATTCCTTTATTCCTAATTCCCTTATTCCTAATTTGGAGACATGATCAAACCTGACTACGATTCCGATTTCTTTTACCATTGGCATGAGCTTACTGTCCGATTCAGTGATGTAGATTCGCTTCAGCATGTCAATAATGCAACATTCAGTACTTATTACGAAGAGTCCCGCTTACGTTTTCTGGGAAAATATTTCGAAATGAGTAAAGAATACTACGAAGGACGATCTTTTGTGATGGTTCGTTCTGAAATTGAATATCTCGGTCAGATCAAATTTCCTGATACCATTTTGATCGGGACAGGCATTCTGAAAGTTGGTAATTCCAGCTTAAATACCTATCAAGCTATTTATAACAAAGAATCTAAAAAGCTAATGAGTGTTGCTCAAACTACAGGCGTTTGGTTTGATGTAAACAAACAACGACCGGTTAAACTCCCTGAAATTCAGAATCTGGATGCGATGCTCATAAAAACCGATCAAGATGGATAAAAGCACCAGGTACAAAATTTTCAATGATCCTGTACACGGGTTCATCACTGTACCAAAAGGGATCATTCTAAGACTGATCGACCATCCTTATATTCAGAGATTAAGGAGAATTCGTCAGCTTGGTTTAGGTTATTTAGTTTTTCCGGCTGCTGAACATTCCAGATTTTCGCATGCTTTAGGAGCTCTGGAATTAGCTAAAAGAGTACTGAATAATCTCCTGGAAAAAGATACTACCATCACAAAAAAGGAATATGAAGGCACTTTAATTGCCATATTGCTCCATGATGTTGGACATGGTCCACTTTCTCATACATTGGAACATTCCCTGATCAAAGATTTTAATCATGAAATGATGAGTCTCACTATCATGAAAGAGCTTAATCAGGAATTCAAAGGCGAACTAGACACTGCAATTGCGATTTTTACTAATCAATACAAAAAGAAATTCCTTCATCAACTGATATCTTCACAACTCGACCTTGATAGATTGGATTACTTAAGTCGGGATAGTTTTTTTACAGGTGTTTCTGAAGGCAGGATAGGAATAAATAGAATCCTTAAAACGATGAGGGTTCATAAAGGCAACATCGTTATAGAGAAAAAAGGGATCTATGCCATTGAGAACTATATCATAGCACGGAGGTTGATGTATATGCAAGTATACCTTCATAAGACTGTTCTCAGTGCTGATGCTTTGATTAGGTCAGTGTTTAAAAGAGTAAGAGATTTATTAGACTCAGGTCAACATTTAGATTTTGCATCCGAAAGTCTTCGGTTTTTTATGGAAGATCAACCATCAGCTAAAAAACAGATTACAAAAAAAATGATGCAAGCTTATACTTCTTTAGATGACTATGATATTTATTTAAATATTAAATTCTGGACTCAAAGTAACGACAAGATACTTGCTGAACTTTGCACAAGATTTTTAAATCGGAGTTTATTCAGAACTACCTTTTTCGAGAACCAGCCGACTAACAAAGAGCAAGAAGAAATACACAGGCAAACTAAATTAAGCTTAAAGAAACTTGGTCTCCCTTATGGCGATGAAGCAGCTGCATATTTTTACAGTTTTGATCAAAGCTATTCTGAAGCTTATAAATATCAAAATGAAAGTATTTGGATACTAGAAGATGAAAATGCAGTTGAATTTTCAAAAGCAGCTGACACAAAGAACATTATTGCATTAACTGAGCCTGTTGTAAAAAACTACTGTGTACATCTTAAGGAAATTAAGATCTGAATTTTGAATAGGTTATGAGTTATGAAAGTCGACTAAGTTTTCAAGAGGCTTACGTACAACTACTGCCAAATTCATTCCTCTTTTAACGAGTACATCTTCGAGTATATCTTTGTAAACCGAAGCAATAGAGCCTACAAACCCAATCTCTTTCTGCTTGGATTCTTCGAAATAGCCCAGCTGTTTATCTGCAAAAGCTTCGAATCCTCTTCTCACCATATCCTTAATGAACGGATGATCTCTGTAATCCCCCAATATTTTCGAGAAAGAAGCTACAAATCTATTTGCCTGCGGTTCTTCATAGATCTTATGAAGAACACTTTCCAATGACATATCACTTGTTTCTTCCAGAGCGTTTCGCAGATCTTCCGGCATAGTCTTATAGTAATATGCATTCAGAATTCGCTTTCCGAAATAACCACCGCTTCCTTCATCTCCGAAAACAAATCCAAGTGAAGGAATTGACTTCACGATCTTTTCACCATCATACAAACAAGAATTGGAACCGGTACCTAAAATACATGCAACGCCTTCATTATTACCAAAGCAGGCAATTGCAGCACCCAACATATCACTTTCAATAAATATTTCAGAGTCAGGAAAGTTCTCTCTTATTGCATTTTGAAGTATAGCCTTTCTGGATGCATTTCCACTTCCTGAACCATAAAAATGAATTTTATCAATTTTAGAATTCTTTAAGCTACTTTTTACCCCGTTTTTAATAGCCTCTGAAAGTTGACCGTGTGTTCTGAAATAGGGATTTAATCCATCACTGTTAAAATATTCTTTTTCTCCATTTTGAATTAAAACCCATTCTGTTTTTGTAGACCCACTGTCGGCTATTAAAATGCTCATTTATATTTTTTGTTAAATTTTATTGAAGATAGTTAACACAGTATTTCATTACCACATTAAGAATAATTTTTAAGTACATTCCGAAAATAAATTAAAATTATATGACCTCTATTAGCGGTGTCTCTTCGGGTAAACGTTTAGTTTCTTTGGATTTTTTCAGAGGAGCTACTGTAGCAGCAATGATACTTGTTAACAATCCCGGTTCATGGTCGCATATTTACGGACCATTAAAACATGCTCCCTGGCACGGGTGGACTCCTACCGATCTTATTTTTCCTTTTTTCTTATTTATAGTAGGCGTTTCAATTGTTCTCGCATTTACTAAAGCGAAAGCCAAAGGGGCTCACAATTCTGATCTTTTAAAAAAGACATTAATCAGAGCTGCAAAAATATTTGGGCTTGGTTTAGCTCTTTCCGCTTTTCCTTATCTAACTTTTTCTCCGGACTTCGGATTTCATTCAAACCTTATTGATTTAAGAATTCCTGGTGTACTGCAACGTATTGCGATCTGTTATGCTGTGGGAAGTATCTTATTCTTATATACAAAACCAAAAACTCAAATGTATACTTTAGCCGGATTACTTCTCGGCTATTGGTTCTTAATGATCGGTATACCGGTTCCCGGTTTTGGAGCAGGGGTTCTTGATAATCCCGAGGGCAACTTAGCTGCATATATTGACCAACTCACATTAGCAGGTCATACATGGAAAGAGAATTGGGATCCCGAAGGTTTACTTAGTACCCTCCCTGCGATAGGAACTACATTAATAGGTATTTGGACAGGCAGAATACTGATGAAAGACCATGATTCTGAAAGTTCCAGAACGCTTCAGTTTTTTATCTGGGGTTTTGTTTTAATAATAGTTGGATATATCTGGAGCTGGATCTTCCCTATTAACAAAAATATCTGGACAAGCTCTTATGCTATTTTTACAGGCGGTCAAGCAATGTGCATTTTTGGTTTATGCTACTGGTTCCTTGATGTAAAACAAAAACAGAAATTTACCAACTGGGGTGTAGCATTTGGTTTAAATGCCATTACCGTTTTCTTTCTGAGTGGAGTTATAGCTAGAATTTTGAGTATGATCACTGTTTCTCATAATGAAACAACGTACTCAGTTAAAGGCTGGATCTATGAAGTAGTTCTTAAATCAATTGCATCTCCAATTAATGCATCTCTACTATATGCTATAATGTGGATCTTACTTTTTTGGGGATTGGCTGCCTGGATGAAGAAGAAGAATATTATCATTAAAGTATAAGTCAAAAACAAAGTTTACATAACCCTATAACCCTATTTAAATACTCCAATACTATTTGATCAATGTCATTCTTTTGCTTTGTGATCCGGTTTCAGTAGTAAGTTGATAGATATATATTCCAGAAGACAAATTTGAAGCATTGAACGATATTTTATGCGTTCCGGAGGTCATATTTTCATTCAGAAGTGTTGAAACCTCTCTTCCCAAGATATCATATACTTTTAAGGAAGTAAGGCCACTTTCAGCCAGTTTGAAACTAATTACAGTTGTTGGATTGAATGGGTTAGGATAATTTTGAATCAATTCACTTTCTGATGGGACTTCTATATTTTCCTCAATAGATACACTTAATTTCTTTGGATAACTTATCCTCATATTGTCAAAAAAAAGAGAGCCTGAATATATCTCTCCGATCTGTTGCTCAGACTTTAACTTTATTCCAATACCTGTAATTGTAATAGGATAATAGAAGTTGCTAAAGGGGTCAACCGGTAAAATATTTTCCATTGACAGGTAATACGCATCGAACTCGGTATTGTCTGCATACCTTTTAAGCCTGATCGTAAATTCCTCGGCATTGTCATCTGTTACTATCAGATCTATCAAATGCCTCTTACCATCTGTAGCTCCATCAATTAAAATTGTATCAGGAACTCCAAAAACCGGGATATTGGTTCTTAAATAGGCCCAAGTACTGGGAGTGCCCGCATATGTAAATTGATAATTCAGTTCCAAAGAATTTGAACCTGAAGTAAATATACTATCCGAAATACTGACTGATGAATTAGCTAAGTCAATATTTTCTCCTTCCAGTGAAATCCCCTCAATACTTTCGAAGTTTCCAACCTGAAGTATTCCACTTCCAATTTGAACTTCTATTTGAGCTGTATCAGAAACACCATCAAAAATTCCAATAACATTTGTAACTCCCTCTTTTAGCCCCTTAAATACTCCATTTTCTATAAGTCCAATTGTCTCATCTTCAACTTCCCAACTAACGTTACTATTTGAAACAGGCTGAGAAATACCATCGCTATCAAATGATGTATTGAAAAAAACTAGCTCCTTAGTGTCATCTGTTACAGCCCTTTCAGGAAATAAATTAAAGTCTCTGATTCCTTTTATTATTACTAAAGAAGAATCTTTAAAACCATTGTATTCTACGAAAACATAACCCGTATCCGGATTATTGCCTGCTATGAATAACCCTGAATCAGAAATTTCTGCACCAAAACCTTCACTAAGGGAATAAGAAACGTCCTGACTTATCAGATTTACCGGAAAATAGTTTTCGTCAGATCCTTCTACTTTATATGCAAAAGATTGATTCCTGTATATTTTTTTAACTGAAGGATTAATTTCAAATTGATGAAGATTCCCGGTTTTTTGCTCACTCGAAACTAACATTAGAGCATTTGCTACTTTTCTTTCACCTGCCCCATCTGACGGAGAATTAGCAACTTCATTATGAACAACTAAAGTTGTTGAACCTCCCCCATCGAGATTTAGAGCATTATGAGCTCCAATTCCCAACATAAAGTCTCCTAATTCTGTAAGGGTCATACCAGCACTGGTTGATTGTCTTCCATCAACAGTAACGAAATAAAATTTAGTGGTATCAGCGTTAAAGCCCAATGCAGACCGGGGGTGCCTTTCAGGCCAATTTCCTTGATTGATGCCTTCACTAATAAACTTAGCGCTCCCTCCTACAGCTTGAGTTATTGAGTTAGTTGCCGGAGTTACTTTGTGATTAACAACTAATGTATCTCCCAATGATACTGAATTCAAAATAGTTGCTCCTGCTCCGTGACCTGAAAGAACAAAAGTTGAATCCGTAAGAGTTGCATTCCCCTCGTTTACTGCTTTAGAAATCACAACAGCTTTTACTTCACCATTTACGACCCAGGGATCTATTGCTTTCAAAGTTAATTCGGTCCCAAACTCATTTGTGGAGGTACTGGATCCGAAAAAATGATTATAAAAGATGATATTATTACTGTTTCTGACTCTATTTACATTATTGATAGTTTTGCTTTCTCCTGCGATCTTCAAAACTCCATCATAACTAGTCGTATTTATAAACATTTCTGAATTGCTGCTGTAACCGAATACTTCTCTGTTAATGGGTTTTGTCAGAATCTCACCATTAAGTACTTGCAAATTAGTTGGTGTACCACCACTATAGAAATCACCATTTATAGCCGCAATTACTTGATGCCCTTCTACTGATTTTCTAGCAGACATGGAACTAGTTTTCTCGTAGGCAGATAATTTATCTTCTGCTTTTACAGTTTCCAAGCTATATATATCATTGGTGAGATCAATTTCTATTACCTCCAGAGTCCATGGAACAGATGAAGCTACTACAGAATAATGAAATGCACCTTCCCCAATTTGTTTAACATTAACAGTGTCAAACTTTACCTGAGAAAAAGCAGCAATAGGAATTAGTGTTACTGCTATTACACAAAGAAACTTAGTCATAACAAAGAAATAAAATTAAAGTATAGATAAACAAAAGGCTCCATTTGGAGCCTTTATAGGGATATTAAAATTCTATTTAATTAGAGTCATTCTACGGCTTACTGACTTGTTACCTGATTTGAGTCTATAGATATAAATCCCGGATGAAAGATTAGACCCGTTGAAAGGAATATTGTAAGCTCCAGAAGTCATATTCTCATTCAAAAGAGTAGAAACTTCTCTACCTAACATATCATAAACCTTTAAAGTTGTAAATCCACTTTCAGATAATCTGAAATTAATTACCGTTGTTGGATTAAAAGGATTAGGGTAGTTTTGTGATAACTGAAATTCTTTTACTAATTCAGGTTCATCATCAGTTGAAACAACAATTCCACCTTCTATAGCAGGAGTTGGATCACTTTCAATATTATTTCTACTAGCAGCCGTTACAAAATACCAATAACCGCTCTCTGAAGGTGGAGCAATATCCGTAATACTGGTATCTCCTGTTACTTCGATGAGATTGTAGTAGTTCTCCATCTCTTCAGATTCATTTGGAGCAGTTCCTGAATCGACTCTGTAAACCGCATATTTAACTAAGGTGTCAGTATGACTACTGGCTGTACCTTTTGTAACCTGGTTAATAGATGAAGGGCTCCATGATACATTAAAAATATACTCAGCTTCGGGATCTCTGTTCACAACCAAATTTGAAGGAGTTTCTGGCTTAGCCATACTTTTCCATTCCATCACAGGTTGAAGGGCATCATATTTATAAAAATTATTTCTTAGTGTATCCGCAAAACCTTTAGACGAATAACTGGTGAGGTTTTTTTCTCTAAAAAAAACACTGCCCTGAATTTTTTGGTTTTTTCGATTGATTCGTACCTGCTTTGATATTTGATTCGCGTCAAAAAGTTGCCCACTAAATGTATTGGAATCGCTTCTGTAAAGCCCATGGCCCGGATACATGTGTCGTCCGTAAGTAGCAGCACTATCTGCCCACCAGTCTGCTAATGCATGATAATCTTGACCACTTGAATATACAAACCTATTAATCTCCCAGTACAGCTGAGGAGTTATATAATCAATTGTTTGGTCTCTAAGCCAGGTAATCCCATCTCCAAAAATTACACTATATGCATCCATACCACTTATCCCAGATGGGACATTGTTTTTCCAAATACCAAAAGGACTGATACCGAATTTAACCCAAGGTTTTACCACTTGCATGCTATCATAAAGTTGTTCCACAAAGATATCTATATTATTCCGTCTCCAGTCAGCTTTATTGGTAAATCCTCTCGGATACATTTCGAAAGTACTATCATCTAGCGTGTCATTTTCAAAAGATGCCATTTGATTTGGGGGATATGGATAGAAATAATCGTCAAAATGAATTCCATCAACGTCATAACGATTTACTACATCCATAACTACATCTATATTATAGTTAATAACCTCAGGTAAACCCGGATTCATAATTGCGATCTTACCGTTCATTACAAGTAACCATTCAGGATGTGTGTTGGAAACATGTTTTTCATCACGTTCACTAGTTCCAATTTGCTTACTTTTGCCTTTTTCATATTCTTTTTGCAAAATTGGCTTTAAGCTCTCATCTACTTCATCTTGTTCAACCTCTGATAATGATTTTTGGGTGAAATCTGATGGTATGGTTCTCATAGCTCTATACGGATTTAACCACGCATGTAATTCCATTCCTCTTTTATGAGCTTCTTCTATTGCAAATTCTAATGGGTCCCAATAAGGATCTGGAGCTTTACCTTCTTCCCCTGTAAGATACTTCGACCATGGTTCAATGGGAGAGTCATAGAGTGCATCTCCTTCTGTTCTGATCTGGAAAAAAACAATATTTATACCAATCTCATCAAGTTTATCTAATTTGTTGATAAGATCAGATTTTTGAAACCTTACGGGTATTCCTCCTGACTGAGGCCAATCTAAATTTATAACTGTAGCCATCCAGGTTCCTCTGAATTCATACTTAGGAACACTTTCTTGAGCAAATGCTAAACAAGGTGCTAGAATAAATATTAGAGTAAAAAGTTTTTTCATAAAATTATATCTCAGTATATAAATGATATAAAAAAGGCAGCACTAGGCTGCCTTTTTATACTAAACAATTGCTTATTTAATTAAAGTCATACGGTTAGTTAAACGTATACCATTTGCTTGTAGTGTATAAATGTATACACCGGAAGCAAGGTTAGTTGCATCAAATGTTACGGTGTGATCACCGGCATTTTCTCTGTTGTTAACTAATGTAGCTACTTCTCTACCTGTAATATCATACACTTTCAATGTTACAAAACCAGTTTGATCAATTGAATAGTTGATGTTGGTAGTAGGGTTAAACGGATTTGGATAATTTTGTCCTAACTTAAATCCTTCAGGAATTGAGTTAACTTCATTTTCATTTGAAGTAAATACCTGAGAAGTAGTGAATTTTTGAACATCATATGGAGTATCACCACCACTGAATACACCAACATATGCTACTGTTCCTTCTGCATCGAAGTCAAGAGCTCTAGGACGTCCTGCATCGAATTCTCCGGTAAAGTCTGCATTCCATGCACCAGCAACCCAACGGATACTATCTAATGGTTCTTCACTTGCAGTTCCTAAAGTAGCGTAGTCAAAAGCGTACCAAGTTTGAGGAGTATAAGGAGTACCAGGAACATCGTTTAATGAACCAGCACCAACCCATAAGTATTTGGTAACAGGATGAACATCAAAACTTTCAGCTCTGATTCCTTTTAATACAGTATCAGGAGTTCCGAAGCCACTAAATTCATCAGGCTTTTGGTATCTTAAAACATATCCATTAGTGTAACCTGCCCACCAGATAGTTTGACCATCAGCAGAAACCTGTACATCTCTTGAGAAACTTGCAGTTGTTGTAATTACAGTTTCTTCGTTTTCAAGATTGCTGTCATATTTATAAATAGGAGCATCAGTACCTACTACACAGCCAACATAAATATTTCCATCGGCATCAGTACTTGCTTCTCCTAAAGAACATCCAGCGGTAGGATCTACCATAGCAAGTCCTTTACCAGTTTTATAATCAACTTTGTAAAGTCTGTTAAACTGAGAAATGATAATGTTACCATCAGCAATACTAGCTTCAATTCCTCTTCCTGAATAACCTTCATACGAAGTTCCAGTCCAAACTCTACCTAAAGTATCATTTGGAGTAGTTCCATCTGCATATTCGATTACTTTAAGTGGAGAGAAACTAGCTGGTGTTCCATCTGCATTATAAACATAGATTGCTCTTGTTGTAAGCGTATCTGGATCACCATTATTACCATCTCTGTTAGTAATTATAGTCTCAGTAGCTGAAAATGGTTGAACCCAAACCTTTCCATCAGGATCAACGGCAATACCGTGTACTTCAAAGAATAAGTCACTTGTATTGGCGGTATCCGGTATAAATGTATTATCAAAAGTCCACTGTTGTGCATTTACCAGCATAGGTGCAAGCAAAAACCCCAGTAGAATTAATAGTTTGTTGTTTTTCATAGTTCTCCTTTTTGTATCCGTGTTTCTATAAGTATTATTTATTTGTTTAGTGTTAAACAGTCTGCACTGTGTAAGTTTTCTTAAAATCCAAATATTCCAGCTCTAGTGCGATCATACATATCCATAAAATTTACACTTGCATCATCTCCCTTTATGGAAACCACTGCAATTTCATCATCTCTCCACGTAATTCCAAATGTACCTTGTTTAATCATACCTGGATAAAATGGTTGATGTTGTTTTGAAGGAAAGATCCTTACAATACTTGATTCTCCGGTATTACCGATCAATAATTCACCGTTTGAAGCAAATATCAAAGATGTAATAACACCATCGTAGTTTGCTCCATAATCAAAGTATAGTTCGCCCGCGCCTAAATTTCCACTTCCATCAATACTAAATTTCCAAACTTGTTGGCTGTCATTTATTAAACCGCCTACATATAATTCGTTATTGTTATCAAAGTAAGCCACACTATTAAACTGGCCTGTAAAAGGAAATTTTGTTTCTGATCTGGAAGAAACTGTAAATCTGTGAATTTGATCGCTATCTAAACCAACAACCCATAGAAACCCGTTATCATCGAAAACCATATCGTTAATTTTTAAACCTGAGGATGACGAAGCAGACCAAACACTCTCTCTACGATCATCACCAAAAGTTTTGGTGAAAATTGCTCTAATACTTTGTTGACTTAAAAACAGATTGTTACTTGGTCCGATCTCGATATCACTAAAAGCTGTAAATCTCATAGTACTGTCTGTTGGGTACGGTCTTGAATCTTCAGGATCAGGTCTTGGCTCCCCGGGATATTTTACTAGATCTCTGGTTACAGTACCATCAGGTGCTATTCGGGTATATCTGATCACCCCATTACGATTTATTATTGTGTAGATATTGTTACTTCCATCTACAGCTGCTTTAGTTGTTGGAACAGAACTATTGTCAGTACCAGGATAAAAACCTTGAGGTTGTCTCAAAGTATAAGGAAAGCTAGAACTGAAAAATTCAGCTCCCCTTCTTGAAACTACAACCGGAAGTCCGGTTCCGGAAATAACTCCAGGTCTCACTATTAACTGAGTTTCTGAAGCTGCTTTTATTACTCCAGGTGATCCTCCAAAATTGATAGTCATTTCATCGATCTCAGCTGAAAAGCCTTGTCCTGTTACGATAACAGAATCCACACCGGCTAAATATCCGTTAGCAGGACTGATTGCTGTAATTACAGGAGTTTCATTTGGCGCCTCATACTCAGAATCATATATACTATTCCCATCCTTACAACTTGTGAAGAAGAAAGCTACTATGAGTAAAACGGCAGGTATTAAATTATTTTTGAATTTCATTACTGTCTAAAAAATTAAAATCCTAATTGAACGCTTAATCTATTTACTTCACCAAAAACTCCGAACTGCGTATAAGAGTAATCTACACCTAGATCAAAGCCACCTAGCGGTTGTTTTAATCCAAAGCCAAATGCGAATTCTTCTTCATCTTTAGGAAAACCATATCCACCACGTACAATGAAGCGATCTATGAAAGTATATTCTAATCCTATTAAGATCTGCTCGTCGTAATCTCGTGGGCGATTTGCATCTATACTTACTAATAAAGAGTGGTCTTCCAAATCTGTCAAATCTAAAACATCCATGGATACACCAATTTTGAACGTAAGTGGCAATTCTGAATTCTCAGTATCATAAGAAACCTCAGGAGAAAAATTCCTAAGCGCCATAGCAAAGTTTAAACTTTCGAATCCGGTTTTGTAAAGAATACCAAAGTCCAAAACTGTTGTTGAGGCTGAATATGATTGAGAAACATATCCATCTGCACCATCAGATCCGGTTGTAACAGAACCAAGATCATGTGTAGCATATCTGAAATTTGCACCCACTGAAAATTGATCTGTAACCGCGTTAGCATAAGAAAGTCCAAGAACCATCGCTGTTGGATTTACAAATCCATTATCACGATATCCTTTTTCTTCACTTTCGTCCACTACTGTTGAAATGATATCCCCATAATCTACCGAAATTGCATTCAGCCCAAATACACCATATTTACCATCAGATGGCATAAAGATAAGCGACGCTGAATTGTGATTTATATCAGTGATCCATTGAACTGAACCAATTGTGGCAGAATATTTAGAGGTTATATTAACCATCGTAGCCGGATTATAAAAAGCACTGTAAGCACCCATTTCAACAGAAGTTACCGCATCAGATAATGCCGATGCTCTTGCTGAAGGAGAAACACTTAAGAACTTCATACTTGTTTGTGCTCTCTTCTTTTGACTATACACCTGAGTACTAGTTAGAAGTAAAGCCAGACCAAATAAAATTAACTTACTTATTCTCACTGTTTCACCTATAAAATTATTACAATTTTTCTTATTGCCACTCTACCAAAATCCTCATCGTTTGGATCTTTATTTATAATTCTTGCAATGTAAATACCACTAACCACACGTTGCCTGAAATCTGTTCTTAAATCCCAAAACTCATCTCCACTTCCGTTATCATGCTCAATGGTTCTAACAAGCTCTCCAATCTCAGTATATATCTCTATAGTACATATACCAGGAATTTCATAAAAAGCTATCCTGTCTCTGCCATCCTGATCAAGCAATAACGAACGGTCGATATTAGGGTTGTATGGATTAGGAACGACTCTGATATCTTCCATTGCTTCTCCTGCTGCACGTAAAAGTCTTGCAGGATCATAAGATTGTGAGTAATAACGATTACTTTTAAGACTTGTACCTGTAGGCGTTAAACCTGTGCCATCATTATTAGGGTTACCAACGCTTACTATATAGTAATAGTAGTCCCTACCACGTATGGGGACATCTAATTCATAAAGTGCTGGGTCAGTAATTCTAGCACCATCTCCGTCATTTAATTCACGAGCTGATGCAGGCACTTCAGCTAATAGTCGGTAAGTACTATCCACTCTACCTGAAGCTCTGTAAATCTGAAAACCTTGTATATCAGCTTCGTTGCCATCAAATTGCCAGTCAAGTTGAATTCCGTCTCCCGCGGAAGTAACAGAGAAAATACTTGGAGGCAATGGTGATTCCGGTATTTCGAAGCCTGAATTAAAGTTTGCCAGAGCTCTTTCAAAAGTTTGGAACAATGAGTCACGTCCTGTAAATACCCACTCATTTTTTGTCATGCTTAAAGTCTGACCATTCACTACCGCTTCGATATCTTCATACTCACCTGAGTTGGGGTCCAGAATATCTTCTTTAAATCCTCTTCCCACTTGTTCAGCTAAGTCTCTTGAAATTCCTGCAGAAGCTTCAGCTATTACGATTCTGACACTTTCACCTGGAGCAAGTGTGTAAGGTCCATATCCATAATTGTAAGCAAACCCACCTAGATTATTACCTAACATAGGATCTCCAGATGGCTCAATAAATCCGTCGTATCCCGAAGGTTCTACTTGAAACGCATGACGGGTTGTTCCACGGCCTTTTGTCATCATATTGTATTCTGATGCCATCTTGGTAGCATTAAATGCACTGTTATTGGCGTACAACTTGTCATCATTATGTTCTTCAGCCATCGTAAAAGGTTGAGCGGGATCATCCGAATCATCATTGGCAGAAGCATCGGCATGTAAAGTAACAGTTCCTACAAAATGGTATGCTTCCAACCGTCCGGTGGTATCAGCAGCAGATAAGTATCCTCCTGTAGTTACAGGTACAAAGATCGGAGCTCCGACATTATCATAGCTAACATCTGAAGTAGGATAATATCCATGCCATGCAAACTGCGCTCTAAAATTTTCCGTTTCCTCAGGAACTTGACCATCTCCTCTTCTGTCATTCATAGTATTTTGTCCCCAACCTGACCCGTTTCCGATAGTATAACGAGATGCTTTTACGGGAGCCATTCTGTTTAAGAAATAGGGTACAAAACCTTCTACAGTTCTGTTCGGAAATTCGATTTCATCATCACCGTCAACATTACCCGTATTAGTAAAGATATATTCAATTACATGGTAGTTATCATGATAACCTTGACTAAACTGCATTGCAGTTCGTTGAACAGTGATACCTAGCAATGTATTGGTAACAGCTACGATCTTACGATCGGCTTTCATTGTTGGATCAACTTCATCGTTTGTTACACTTTTACTAAAAGAAACTAAACCGTCAACACTAACCTCAGGAGGATCGAATTTACTTACAGTTTTCATTGAAACAGGATAGAATTCTCCAAGGCCCGTAACTCTAGGTCCTACGTGAACCACTCTATAATCCCAGGTTTGTTGCTCATCAGTAAAATTGGTAGCACCTAGCCAAAGAGCTTTCATAGCCTGAGCATCTTGCCCTCTGTATATAGCAGGCCATTGCCAACCTCCTTGCTGTTCATCAATAAAACCTTCTTCTATCTCAGAACCTAAACTGGAATAGAAATTATGAAATGAACCTGCTGATAACCATCTATACTCAACCTGAGCGTTACTATCCTTAAAGGGATAAAAACACAGCGCTATTAGCAGTAACCAACTAAACTTATTAAAATATTTTTTTGACATATTTATCGAATCACTCTTAAAATGAAAATCTAACTCCGAATCTAATTGTTCTTGGATCCAAGAAATTAAAAAACCTTTGATTTGGCATGTTAATATAGGCCTTATCATCTAATACCCTATCAACAAACTTTCCGTCTGCATCTACAAATGCAGTGCCGTTCCATTGATAATATTTTCCTTCCGTAGAATTATAGTACAATGCTCTGGTGTTTCCTTGAGTAGGCAAGTTTACAGAAACTTCAATAGGCACATACTCAACATCTGCTGGTCTGTAATCTCCGGGTTTGTCAGATCCCGGCACTCTTTGATTTATAAGACCGATCTCATCCAACACATCAGCAGGTAAATGCAATGAAGCCATGTAATCTAAATAATCATTTCCGCTTATTGAACCTGAGTTAAACGGATTGAAGTTTCTTCTGTTGATCACATTGGAAACATCAGCGAAGAATCGTACAGAGCTACCATTATTTAGATTAACATTCTTAGTTACCCTCAAACTTGTTCCCCAAAAATCTCTGAGCTGAACATTATTTACAACTCCTGGAATTGAACCTCCACCGGTATAAGTAAACCTTGAACCTGCTTGCCAAGTTACAAGTGGTACAAATTGCCAATTAGCTAATGGTTTTCCTCCTAACAATTCCGGTCCAAACTCTGCAGGTGACTGTAAGTAAAGTTGTAATCTGGCAAAAGGTTGTGGAACCGGTCTGAAAATATCGTTATCGCCGGTTGTTCTTTCGTAATTACGTTGATCGAATGGATTTTCATAATTTTCAAGTGTACCGAACAACCCTCTTGAAGCAACACTATAGGTATAGTTTATTTCACCCCAGAAATATCTTCCTGTTTGTTTTCTGAATGTAAATTCAAAACCTCTGATATCCTCATATGAAAAAGCTCTACTTACTGTGTAGCTGTTATTGTCTCTGCTTGTAAATCCAACCTGTATTGGCTGGTTAGAGAGATCTTTATAATAACCACTAACCCTTACTAAATAATTTTCAAGAATATTATGTTCGTAGCCTAATTCATAACTAACCGTTTTTGGAAGCTTATTCTCTGGCGCAGCTACCCTTACCACAGTACTTGTAAATGGTTCTACTCTAGTTAAGTAAAGATTCTCAGGATCTGGTAATTGAACAGTGTGCCCATAGTTAAAGAAGAACTTACTCAGATCTGTTATTGGGAATGATACCCCTAATCTCGGCTGAAGAACTATCTGTGGTTTTACATCAGAAGTAGCCGCTGTATCCAACGCTGAGGCATTTCCCGTATCGAAAAGGTCAGTAAATGGTTCATAATCATACCAGCTAACATTAGGATCAGAATAGGTTAAGCGTAATCCAAGATTCGCGATCATACCATTGAATTCTAACTTGTCTTGAACAAATGCTGCCATACGAATAGGAGTAGTATTCCAAACCGATACTGTTCTACCTGAAGGCAATACCTTATCAAATGAACCATAATTTACCATACTGTTGGTACGAATGAACTCAAGTCCAGCTTTTACTTCATTTACTCTGTTTATCTGGCTCGTAATTTTAAAACTGGCACTTAGCACAGAAACCTCACTACTATCTCTTGCTGTACTCATTCCAACACCCATTCTCATTCCGGATGCTAATCCAAATGAAGTTTCATCGAAGAAACCAAAAGGTCCTTCATCAAACCCAACCCCACCGAAGAAAACTACATCTGTTGTATCTCTTAAAGGACTAGGATTTGTTGAGTTAGTAGAGATATAGTTATTTACTTTAACCTCATAGAACGTAGTATTTGAAATAGAATGAGTGAATTGAGCACCAAGGTTGAAAGTAGTTTGTTCTGTTGGAGCCCAGTAATCAGATGCATAAAGCCTGGATTCAATGAAACTCACATTATCCATACTTCCGGCTATTCCTGAAGGAGATACGAAAAAGCCTGGATTACCTGCCTGACTTGCAGATGTACCTGTTTCTCTACTGTATAAGCCATCAATTGAAACCTTCATTCCAGAAGCAATATTACTTGTTAACTTACTCTGAAATGTTGTTTGCTTATATCGGTCTCTAGATAATGGGACCATATACATGGTTTGAGTTTCTCTGAATGAAGTTGAGAATCTTAGATCACCAAATCGTTCACTTACATATGGAACGGGACCTCCAAAGGTTAGATCAATTTCGTAATCCGGTTCAGTAATGGCGAAATCTTTTCTGTGCTGCCATAAAAAAGCTTGTTGTGCAGCTTCCGGGGTTAGATCATTAGTCGGATCATCATCCGCTAAAGTAGACTGAGAAAATGCATTCCACCCTTGAAAACTAGGATATTCATCCTGAGTATAGGAATCCCAAGCACCGTTATCAGTTCCAGTCCATGCTACATCATCATCTAAATAAGGTCTTAACCAATATGAATTTGGGTCATTAATTGATTGACCAACATTTTTAGCCTGTGGAGGAGTTACTCTTATTAATCCATCAAGAGTGTATCGATCTCTTTCCCCTTCTTTACTTGTTACATTTATCAAACCTGATCTTAGATCACCATACTCTGCATTAAAGCCACCGGTTTGTACTTGTACATTTTCAATAGAAGTAATACTAATTCCTGTAAACGGGGAATTACTTCTTTCTGACCTTAAGGTAAACCCGTTTAAATTAAAGGAAACTTCATCGCTTCCACTACCGCGAACACTTAAACCCTGTACACCGGCTTGTAATGCAACTGCATCTGTTACACTGGTAATTGGAAGTGCATCGAGGCTTTCCTTGCTAATATTGGATTGACTTGAAGCAACGTCTTTTTGAACCACCGGACGTTCAGCAAGAACAACAATTTCCTCACCTTCAAAAGTCTCTTCCCTCATTGTAATATCAATTTCAGTAGTCAAATCTATATTGACTGCGACATTTTCAATAAGTACAGGAGCAAAGCCTATGTAAGTAGCTTTTAAAGTGTAAGTACCCGGCTTTACATTTAGAATTTGATAAAAACCATCCGCCTGAGCTGCAGTACCTTGTAAAGTACCTTCAATAACGACGGTTGCCCCCGGCAAAGGCTCGCCTGTGGAATCTTTTATGAAGCCATTTATCTTACCAGACTGTGCTAAGAGTGAAGAAGAAAATAAAGCAATTATAAAAAAAAGTAGTAGCTGTTTTAAACCCATATATTTTCAGATTGAATAAATAAAGAAAACCATTCCGCGGAAGGGCTTTTTTTTATGTGATAACATTTTAATAAAAAAAAATTATTGTTAAAAAAATTTAGTGGACGATTAACTTTTTTTGATACTATTTATCTAATCACTCATAGAACAAAATTGAGGCACTTTTTTGCTTTGCAACTTGATAAAAAGGCTTTTCAAGTTATTGAAAAGCTAATGTACATAATAATCACAATGTATTTTCTCTGAGAGCAAGACTACTTCTATATTAGATTTCGATTACTCAAATACTCAAAATTTTATACAGTTTTGAAGCATAAAAAAACCCTTCAGAAAAGGGTTTTTTTATGCAAATAATATTAGCGCCTGTTGCCAAATATTCGTAGCAAGAAAATAAACATATTTATAAAGTCCAGATACAGTGCTAAAGCTCCCATTACGGCTCCCTTCTTACCCTGCTCAGAATCAGCTTCAACTTCTAAACTCATTTTCTTGATCTTTTGAGTATCGTATGCTGTTAGACCTATAAAAATAGCGACGCCTGCATAGCTGATAACCCAATATAATGCTGAACTGGCTAGAAATATATTCACCACAGTTGCAATAATAAGTCCAATCAAAGCCATAATTAAAAAGCCTCCAATTGAAGTAAGGTCTTTTTTAGTGAAGTAACCATACGCACTACAGACCCCAAAAGTACCGGCTGTTATAAAAAATGTGGAAGCAATTGAAGCGCTTGTGTACACATAAAAAAGCACTGACAAGGTAACGCCGTTTAAAGCTGAGTAAAGAATAAACAACCCAGTTGCAAAACCCGAGCTCATCGATTCAATTCTGGAAACCATCCACCAAACAAGGCCTAGTTCAATAGCAATAAGAATGTAGAATGGCATTGCACTTGAAGCGCCGGTAAACATCCCCATAAATGTGCCCGAGTCAGCGACTCTCATCGCCACAATTCCTGTAATCGTTAAAGCAAGCCCCATCCAAACATATACTTTATTAATAAAGCTGGTCTGGATACTTTTAATTTCTTCTGCTGTAAGTTGATGTGCCTGATTCATTATAAAAAAGGATTTAGTTCTTGATGATTGACCATCAAAATACTAAATCCTTTATCAATTTGATAGATACTTAGCCACCAAACCAGTAACTAAATTTTACCAGAAATACATTAGTTGGTTCCGGATCTAACAGGTTTCCAAAATCGTTTCCAAAATTAAATTCACCATTTGGTCTGAATCCGCTTCTTTGCTGTTGCCATACTAAAAAGAAGGTAGATCCGGGATTGTATTCCCATCTGAATACGGCATTTCCTTGCAAAGAAGAAACATTAAAGTCCAAGGGACGAACAGTAAAAGCATCTTCACCTCCTGCACCATCAGGATCTACTGTTTGGGTTCCGTCATTGTTTTTAGTGATTGTGCCCTGATCCTCTCCATATATATCAAATCCGAATCCTCCCGGATTATTGAACTCTTTAAGGTTGTAATATTTACCTGAAGCAATAAACGGTCTGATATACGTTTGCAAACTCATTTTGGTGTTAAAAGTCCAATTCAATCTGAAAGATGTTGAAAAATTGGTTTGGTCAATATCAGAGAAAACATATCTGTTGCCAAAAGTTTGATCATCATCGAGTGCCGCCGCATCTCTGGATCTGGTTTGAACAAACTGATCTACATCCTTCTGAAATCCAAATTCCGGTTCTAAAGATATTTGAATAAAAGTTGTAGGTCTGTATGATAAATATCCCCAGAAAAAGTGATCGTATTCTCCTACTCTGTCTTCTCGGTGAAATTGCCCAGTTCCACCTGCCAATCTTTTTGAACGATTTGAATTAATATTGAAATTGAAATTCCAGCTACCGGGCATCATAAATGTTGGACCACCTCGTGTTATTCTATCTGAAATGGTGTCAAAATTTGCATTCGCATTAATATTAAACGACCATAGGTTTTTGAATTGCAAATATGTTCCAGCATTGTATCCTCTTGAAATCAGGTCATTATCAAAATTCCATGCATGTGTTGTAAAGCTCCATATATTTACAAACTGGAAGAAACTTGGATCTCTTTCCTGATACATGACACTGGTTGTTATCGCTCTGTAATCAGCTCTGTTTTGGAAACCTATATCATTGGTTTCGTAACCCGGTGTAACCATTGATCCCGTTATTGACCATGTCCAGTGGTCACCACTGGCTTTCTGTAAACTTAATTCAGATGCAATACCACTCAAACTGGTTTTTGTTGTGTCTATAGAAAGACCCTCTGAATCAAGTCTTTGGTAATATCTTTGAGGTGCATTCTGGGTTCTTGTTATTGCATCTGCTGTACCAAAAACTGAGCTTAACGAAGCTGTACCGCTAACTATCCATTTTCTGTTATTCCAACCGTGCTCAAAATCTGCTCCCGTTATTAATGCAGAATTATGAAGTCTGTTTTCAAAATAGGTATCATCAATATCTCGATTCATACCGCTAAAGAAACCACCTACTACCGTATTCCCTTCATTAAAATCTTGCTTTAACCTGCTTACAAGAAAATTATTTGATGGTTGAGCAATGAAACTTCCTTCAACGCTGTTACCATTATTCAGATTTGCTGTGTAATCTGAATTCTCTTCTAATGTTCTAGCATATAACGTTCCAACAGATAACCCTGATTTTGTTTTACCACTAAGCTTTGCAGCGCCAAGTATCTTGGTTTGATTAGGCGTGTTTGTATAAGTAGCATCAGTTTCACTTGGATCGAATAAATTATTCCCTGAAAAACTATTAGCTTGTGATAGATTTCCTTGGGGTGAACGTCCTATTCTTCTCGAATAAAAAGTATTCGGATTACCATAATTGTTAAATGTTTTTGTACCACCAAATCTGAATATCTCATTTCCTTCTAGGAAGAATGGTCTTCTTTCTGAGAAGAATTGTTCAAACTGAGATAAATTGATTGTAGCAGGATCAGCTTCAACCTGACCAAAATCGGGATTAATTGTAGCTGTTATAGTAAGATCAGAAGTAAGCCCATATTTAATATCTCCCCCAATATTGGCATCCAACTCATTTTCATTATAGTATGGGTTGTTTACATTTCCGGGTGCTCTTTCCAATACTGAAGAAACGTATGGTGTGATCTCCAATCTGTTTGGTTCTTCCAAGTCTCTGATACCATTCAAGCGACCAAATAATGAGACACTTCCTGAAGCTGACTGCGAAGTTGGTGCCCAAAAGTTAAATTCCTGATGTCTCGCTATTCTACGTTGAAAGTTAACTCCCCATGATTTTATATCGTCTTTGGAGCTAAAACGTAATTGTGACATTGGAATTCTCATCTCCACTGACCAACCCCCTTGAACCATTTTCGCTTCTGCTTCCCAAACAGCATCCCACAAAACATCTTCCCCTCTGTCATCGAAATACAAAATATCCTTTTGTACTCCACGTGGGTTAACAGCAAAGGTAAAAGCCGTTCGCTTATCATTATAACTGTCTAAACTTACGTACACCCAGTCACTGGTCTCATTACCATCTCTTCTGAATAATGAAGCGATCACTGAATCCGGAGCGTTGTCATAGGCCATTATTCCTACATAAACTTCATTATCCGTATACAGGATCCTGGCTTCCGTTCTTTGTGATGGCTTTCCTCCATCTTTTGGAGATCTCTGTGTAAACCCGGTAGCAACAGGAGCCGTAGCCCAAATGCCTTCATCTAGAACACCATCTAACTTTATGGATTGCCCTGAAATTCTAACAGCTTCCATAGTTGGGTTTTGTGCATAACCGAATCGGTAGTCTATATTATTTTTTTTAGAGTTATTTGTTCTTAACTCTTCTTTCTCTTCCGGTAAATTTTGTTGTGCTTGTACTCCAAAATTTAGGCATAGCAATAGTAGGGTAATGGTAAATTTCCGCATGACAATAGTGTTTTAAGGCTTTGGTAAGAAACTGCAAATCGTTCTCTCCAAACAATTTGCAGTCATTTTTATTTAACTCTGATTATTAGACGAGTCTTATTTTAAATCGTTACTCTCATTTACTAGTTTTTACGAATTGAAATATCTCCATGGAGTGTTTTGAACAAATATTCAGGGCCTCCACCATTTACAGTGCCGTTAACCCATTTATTAATGGAAACTTTATACTGCCCTTTTTTTGAAGAAACCTGAGTATCAGTAGGACTTCGATCTATTTCCATATCGAAGTTTGTGTAAACGTCGCCCCAGTCAGTTTTCATTTTAGCACTAAATTTCGCGTTTTCCGGAAAACTCACTTCAATGTCTCCATTTACACCGGTAAAAGACATCGGTGCATTTGGGTCTGTTTTGGTAAAACTTACTTCAATATCTCCATTTACGCTGTTCACCAAAGCGGAGCCGGAAATATTAAATACTTCAACATCTCCATTAACTGATTCTATTTCTACTTCTCCTTCTAAGCCATCAACAGCTACATCACCATGTACTGCATTTAGCTTCAGCGAAAAGTTTTTTGGTACAAGTACTATTAACTCGAGATCATTGTGTTGTGGCTGGCTACTTATCTTAACCACGTTATTATCTTCAGTAATCTCTAGACTTAAACCGCCTGAGGAAATTCTTCTCAAGCCGTCTTTCCTGTTGTTCCTATTATCTCGGTCATCTTCACCTTCATACTGAACGATAACATCCTGTCGATTGTGAGTTTTAACAACAATATCATCTGCATAAACCAGATCAATTCTTAACATTCCTTTTTGTCCTGGTTTTGATAAAGGAACAGTAATATCATCCTGAGCAGCCAAAGGGTTTATAACAGCCAACACAAGCAATGCACTAAATAGAGTATTTATTATTTTATTCATGATTCTTCTTTTTCTTGATTTTAGTTTCTTTTTCGGATGTAGGCACTTCCGTTTATTGTTTCGAATTCCATCTTGGCCCCACCTTCTCCAATTTGGATAGGTGTGGTTTTACCAATCCGGTATCTGTAGCCTTTTCCGTCTCTTTCCTTGTTCAATTCGGATTTAAGTCGAGTTACTTTCTCAAAATCTGTATAGAGGTCACCATGTAAACTTTCAAAAGTTACCACGGCACCTAAATCTTTTGGTGAATAAATTTCCATGCTTCCGTTCACAGTATTAAATCGTGAGTCATCTGTCGGACTCTTTGCAAAATATACTTCGATATCACCATTTACAGTATGCGCGTGAGTTTTACCATCTACTTCTTTTAAAACTACATCTCCGTTTACATTTCCGGCGTCAACTCCATTCAACATATTCTCTACAATGAGTTTTCCACCATTAACAGTTGAAGCTTTTACCATCATACTTTCGGGCATTTTTACTTCAATATTAAATTCAAAATGGACTTCATCGTAGTCTTCCCATCTGTTTCGATTCCAGTTCATGGAATGTCTCATTTTTCCTTCTTTAAAACTTACTTCTACTCCCGGAGCTTGCACGTACAAATAGATAATTCCTTCGTGCTCTTCCTGGCGAAGATAGATCTCATCAATAGTTCTTTGATCGAGTTCTCCTCTTTTTTTGCGAATGGTTTTTGACCCGGTTATCAGAATCTCATCTCCATCGTACCCAGAAACTTTAAGGTCTCCATTTATATTTTTAATCGTAAATCCATCAACAGAAGATAATGCACTTTTCTTTATCTGAATATCAATCCCTTCTGTTACTCTTTTATTTTGAGCAGTTACTTGAATTGTAAGTAACCCTGCAAGTAGTATTCCTATGATCTTTTTCATGATTTTCCTTCCTTAAAGCGACGCAATGGTGCTTTGTAGTTTCTCTTTTACATTGATATTTAAATTTCTTTCCTGAATCAGGTTTTCGAATTCTGATTTTGAATTCTGAAGACCTAATTCAACCATGGCATCAGCCAGTGCAATGATCACCACATCAGAATTTTGAGCCCCGATGGCACTAACCAATCCTTCCCGAACAGTTTCGTCTTCACCCCATTTCTTTAAGGTTTCTATAGTTTGAACTCTCACATTTACGCTTTCATCATTATTGAGGGTAAATAAGAGAGCTCTCACTGCTTTTTCATCAGCTATCGGTAATTCTGCACTTATATTTACCGCTCTCAACCGGTCCGTTGTGGATGCGCCTTCCAACATACTAACGATCATCATCTCTCTCATGTCCTGCATTTGATTTGTTAATTCATTGATCTGGGAATCGTTGCTGCCCACTTGTGCCCCAATAAATCCACCGACTATCAAGAGCACAAAAGCATATGCCAATCGAGGCATGGTTAAGGCTGCAAATAATTCAGTTAGTTTTTCCGAAATGTTAAACATCGGTTTTGCAGAAGCTTTTTCTTCTTCCAACATTGCATAAAACCTGTTACTCATTTCCGAAGATGGCTCTGGTGTAGAAACGATTTCCAGCTCGTTGTGTAGTTGTTCCATCGCCTTAAAGTCGATCATATCGATCTCACCGCTGGCAATCAGAGCTTCTACCCTTGCTGTTTCTTGTTCATCTAATTCACCGTTCAAATATTCGGCGATCAGTTCTTCATATTTTTCATTCATCACTGTATTCCTCACTTAATGTGTGTACAATGTTTTTTAAATCTTTCATTGCCCTAAAGAATCTTACTTTTACTGCACTTTCAGTCACTCCCTGGATCTCTGCGATCTCTGCATATTTTAAACCTTCGTACCGGCTTAAGATCACTACCTCTTTCTTATCTTCATCGAGTTGATCGAGTGCTTTTTCAAGTATCTTCTTTCGTTTTGTTCGCTCGTCCATTTCACCAAATTCAGGAGGGACATCACCCATTCGATCTTCATCAAGCTCTTCTTTTTCATTATGCTTTTTGTTTTGGCGATAATGATCAATATGCGCATTACGAGCTATGCTGAACATCCATGTTGTAAATGCCCCTGATCCTGAATAGGTGCTTCGATATTTGAGCATGCGCTCGAACACCGATTGAACAAGATCTTCACTCACATCGGTTTGAAACGTTTTCTTGTAAAAAAAACTGTAAAGCGGCCGATTGTAGCGTTCGAATAAAAGGCCCAGTTTATCCAGGTCTCCTTCCTTCACTTTCATCATTAAAGCTTTATCTGTAGTTGAGTTCACTTATTTACCGTCTCAATGCCCGAAGTTTCGTGTTCTGTTGGTTACACTTATGATTATGGAAAAGGTTACAAAATAGTTTTTAGTGATTAGTTAAGAGTTAAGAGTTTTGAGTTATGAGCTAGGCTTCAGTAATTCAAAACTCATCACTCAAAACTAAGAACTTTCCCAAAATAGCTGACTCTTCCATTATAATTATATCTAAAGCATCCAGGCTTGTTATTAAAGTTTAGCCTCAAAAACCAGATTTATCATTGTAAGCAGATCATTTCCGGTAAAGGTGTATTCTTTTTCTGTATCTACTCTGTGAACAAGCACCATATTCGAAGACGGATATACTCCAAGCATATGAACCCCGGTTCCTGTATGATAGAATGATCCGCCTGATCTGTTTTCTGTTGGCGCAAGAACACTCCAAAGCATTCCGTAAGCTAAACCAAATCGTTCATTATAAATGGAATGTGGTTTTGTGCTTTCTTCTATCCAGGATTTCGAAATGATCTGAGAACCGTTCCACTTTCCTTTGTTCAAATATAGTTGTCCATACAACGCCATATCTTTTGCAGACATCCTGAAATGATAAGCCGGATATTTTGATTTTGATCTTTCGTACTGATAGAATCCATTCGTTAGAGGCAGTTCAAAATCAGATTCATTTTGAATGGTATCCGCATCAAAAGTTTCATAGCGCACATCAAAATGATGCATACCCAATGGTTTTGCAATCTGTTCATTATATAATTCGAAAATACTTTCTCCCGTTTTCTCTTCCAGAATATGTCCCAGCACATTAAAATCCCAGTTGTTGTAGTAATAATGAGATCCGGGTTCTTTTGAATTTCTTTCGGGTTTTCCTCTTAGCATGCCTTCAGAAACCGCTGCTGCACTATGATAAACTCCTGATCTTGATTTCAACAGATCTGCTACCCGTGCACTTTTCTCACCATCTGTTAACCCATGTATATCATCAATTCCAAGTTCAGAAAGCGTAGCATTAGTGTCTATCAATCCATCATGTACAGCAATTCCAAAAATGGAATTCAACATTGATTTCCTGATAGAATGAATGGTGTGAACTTGTTCTGTATTACCCCATTCAAAGATGATCTTTTCATCAACCATTAAGATCATAGATGAAGAGCCTTTTTCTTCTAAAAAAGCTGATAAAGAATCCAATCCTGATTGTGAAAATCCATGATCCTCAGGCTCCGCATATTCAAAGGTATATTTTTCATGGTTTGTTGTACAAGCAAGGATCAGAAGTGCAAAAAACAGAATTGAGGTGCGAAAAAATGTCATTACAAATAAAAGTTTAGGTTCAGCTTCTACCTACTTACAGTTTTCGGAAAGGTTACAAAATAGTTTTTAGTGATTATTTAAGAGTTTTGAGTTTTGAGCTAAGCTTTGTAATTCAAAACTCATCACTCAAAACTATTAACTCTCTAAACAGGCAACCCTTCCATCCTCATTATTTCCAAAGCATTTGTACTTGGGCAAGAACCTGATTTCAGCTTGTATTCGAAACTCATTTTACCATCGGCTATTGACTCCACGAAATGCCAGTTACTCAATGCATCAATTTCGGATTCCAGATCTGCCAGTTCCAGATCGTGAGTAGAAACCATTCCGATTCCATTCTTCCCGGCTACTTCCCTGAGAAAAGCTGCGCTTCCGGCATAACGCTCTTTGTTATTGGTTCCTTTATAGATCTCGTCTACAAAAAAGAACAGTGGCTGATCTTCTTCTTTGTTCAGCTCATCTAATAATTCCCGAAGACGTTTTACTTCAGCGTAGAAGTGAGACAAACCATCACCCAGAGAATCATTCACATTGATGCTGGTAAATATTCTGTATAAACCTGTGTTTAATGATTTAGCGTTTGCAGGTGCTCCCGAATAAGCCAAAACTAAATTGATCCCAACCGTTCTGAGAAATGTACTTTTACCTGCCATGTTTGAACCGGTAATCAGAAACAGATCTTTTCCGGAGTGTATTTCAAAATCGTTAGCTACTTTTTGGTTTTCGGGAATCAGCGGGTGACCAAGTTCTTCTGCCTTAAACAAAGCATCTGTATCTTTATTGAATGTTGGGAAAGAATAATCGTCATTCAGAAAAGCAAAATTAGCCATAGAATTTAAGGCTTCAAGTTCATAAAACTTATCGAGCCATTTAGATACTTTTGGTTCAAGCTCCTCTTTCAGGTTCTCCAATTTCATTGCAAAAAATACATTCCATGGAATAAATAAATTCACAATGGGTCCCAGTAACTGGTCTTTTTGTATTGACGCCGCTACAGAAAACCTTCTTACTTTTTTCAGAATAACAGATGGTTTAATATTCTCTTCTTGATATACCTTCAAGAATGTTGAGATCGATTTGTTATCACTCACTTTAAATCGTTCAACATGACTCAGAATATTACTGAAGCTTCCCAATAACTTTTCCATTTGAAAAGCTGCATTGAATAATCCTTTTACTTTATCACCAGTAAGTTTCATCATGAATAAATAACTCACAAATGAAATCACAAAATAAACACTACTGAGGTTACCGATCAGTGCCAAAATTCCCAATGTCATATTTGAGATCGACAGAATGATCATGATCAAAAGCGGAAGTAAAAATCCTGTTTTCTTTGGAAGTCGTAGCCAGTCTAACATTTGCTCCATATTCCACTCATACCTACCCGCTTTACTTTTAGTATATAATGCCTCTACTCTGAGTTTGTCTCTGAATAATTGTAGTGGAGCTAATTCCTGAATCAATTGCTGTCGCTTTTTTATTGGTTCAACATCTTTAGATTGATTGAGTAGCCAGGCCGAAAGCACTTTTGAGCTACCTTCATAGATGGATGTATCCATCAACTGAAACAATGATCTTCTCCCAATGATGTTCAAGTCCTGGGCGTAAGGATGGCTCAAATACTTATCTCTGTTTATATCTCTGAAGGGTATTTCATCCCAGTTCAGCTCCAGCCGTGCAATTTGCTCTCCTTTTACCTGCTTCAGAAATCCAAGTTTTTCAATGAATTGCTCAACTTTTTTATGTCTACCCATCAGATCGAGAAATACGATAACTGCGGCGATCAAAATCGCTGAATACACTAATTCATGTAAACGACCACTTGCCAGAAAAGCGAAAAGCAAAGTCACAATAAAAATAGTCAACCGTGCTCTCGATATTTTACTACTCAGCTTAATATATAACTCGATCTTTCTATCAATACGAGCAATATGGTGTTCAAATAGTTTCTTCAATTTTGGATAGATTTAGATAGATATCATTTTTCAAATTTAAGGATACAGCTTTTTTTAAAGATTACAGATTTAATCAAAGTTAATAGTTAATGGTTATTTGTGAATAGTGGTGCACAAAAAACTAATAACCAATAACAATTAACTATTCTTCAGCTCCACCAATGTAGCTCCCCAACTGCTTCTGTCATCCGCCAAACGATAGGAAACAACAAACTCATTTTTATCCAACAAACTATGAACCGTTCTGCGAAGCACGCCCTTCCCTTTTCCGTGAATGATCCGAATGGAATAGATATCTTTCTCTAAACAAGCTTCAATATAATCAGGAATCAAATCTCCCAACTCTTTAGGACTGAATAGATGCAGGTCTAAAATTCCGTCAATAGGTAACTCTACTGGATCCATTCTAGTTTTGAGTTATGAGTTTTTAGTGTTGAGTTCACTTTTCACTTTTCACTTTTCACTTTTAAACATAATCGACTACTCTTCGCTCAGTGACTACCTTCTTTATAAACTGCACCACCATCTGATGCTCCGGATGAACTGCATACGCATTTAAAGCTTCAGTATCTTCACAAATCGTTGTCAAAACTACATCACAAATAGCCTCAACATCACCGCTCAAAATATTTATCCCAACTTCTGCCGAGTCCAACTCCTTAATTTTCGCGGGTAGTCCTTCCAACAGCTCTTTCATAATCTCAGCGTTTTCCTGTTTAGTTTTCCCCTCGGCTACCGGTTTCAGTTTCCACATTACAATGTGTTTTATCATTTTCAAGAAAGTTATAAGTGAATAGTTCTCAGTGTTAAGTTTTCAGAATATCCAACATTCAGTAAGGAATATCCATCTATAAGTTAGCTTCTAATAATTGGATATTGAATATTCGATATTCATTATTGGATATTCGTATTTAATCATCGGAACCCTTAACTTTAAAATTCGGTTTTAAGCTACCTAAACGGCTTAATAATCAATAAAGAAAATCCCTTTACACTTGGATAACTTAGACTTAGACAAAATTACTGCTGAAGACTTGGGCGAAGCGCACATTGGTACTTCAGAACTTACTCCGCTCCGTGACGATGCTTTTGATCTTTCAGATTCAGAAAAAATCGACATTATTCAGGATCATTTTAAAGAGATCATGGAAACTCTGGGTTTAGATCTCAACGACGACAGCCTTAAAGGAACTCCATACAGGGTTGCTAAAATGTTTGTGAAAGAAATTTTTAACGGACTTGATCCAAAAAACAAGCCTGAAGCCCGTACTTTTAGCAATAATTATGATTATAACGATATGGTGATGGAGAAGAACATTCAGGTGACTTCTTTTTGTGAGCACCATTTTCTTCCGTTTATCGGCAAGGCTCACGTAGCTTATATTGCATCAGGTAAAGTGATCGGGTTGTCCAAGATCAATCGTCTTGTAGATTACTTTTCACGCAGACCACAGGTTCAGGAACGCTTGACCCTTCAAATTGCCGACGCTCTTTCTGAAGCAATGGAAACCGATGATGTTGCTGTTTTTATCGACAGTAAACATTTATGTGTATCAACCCGTGGAATTCGTGATGTAAGCAGTAGCACCATCACTACAGAATTCAGAGGTGCTTTCAAAGAGGAAGCAACTCAACGTAAATTTATTGACTTCATCAAAACTGAAACTGAACTCTGATTGTTTTGTCTGAACAAAAACTTCAAGTTTACAATACACTTACCAGAAAAAAAGAACACTTTGAGCCACTGGACCCTCCGTTTGTGGGGATGTATGTATGTGGTCCAACGGTTTATGGTGATGCTCATTTAGGTCATGCCAAAAGCTATGTTTCTTTTGATCTGGTTTTGCGTTACCTCCGGTATCTCGGTTATAAAGTTCGCTACGTTCAGAATATTACAGATGTTGGACATTTAGTTGGCGACGGAGAAGAAGGCGAAGACAAGCTTGGTAAGCAAGCTCGATTAGAGCAAGTCGATCCAATGGAAATTGCTGAAAAGTACACATACACGTATTTCCGTGATATGGATGCTTTGAACGTCCTACGCCCTGATATTGCTCCACGTGCTACCGGACACATTCCTGAGCAAATTGCCATGATCGAAAAATTGATAAAAAATGGACACGCTTACAATGTAGATGGCAATGTCTATTTTGATGTGCATTCTGATGAAGATTATGGAAAACTAAGTGGCAGAAAAACTGAAGAAGCTGAATCCGGTACTCGTGTAGAATCTGCTTCAGACAAAAAGAATCCTGCTGATTTCGCTCTTTGGAAAAAAGCTGAAGATGATCATTTAATGAAATGGGATTCTCCGTGGGGAGTTGGTTATCCCGGATGGCATATTGAGTGTTCTGCTATGAGCACCAAATATTTAGGTGAAAGCTTTGATATCCACGGCGGTGGATTAGAGAACCAATTTCCGCACCATGAATGTGAGATCGCTCAGTCAGAATGTGCTCATGATGCTCAGTTTGTAAAGTATTGGATGCATAATAACATGGTTACCCTTGAAGGACAAAAAATGGGTAAGTCATTGGGGAATGCGATCAATCTCCATCAATTTTTTACAGGAGAACACAAGCTTTTAACCAGAGCATGGGATTCTCAGGTAATTCGATTTTTCCTACTTCAAAGTCATTACAGAAGTACGACAGATTTTTCAGAAGATGCTTTGGAAGCTGCTGAAACAGGGCTGAAGAACCTTTATTCCATGATCTCAACTATTGAGAAAGCAGAAAATGGCTCCGGAGAATCGTTCGATATCGAAGGCTTTAAATCCTCTTTTGAGAAAGTAATGAATGATGATTTCAATTCAGCAAAAGCAATTGCAGTTGTTTTTGAAAAACTGAAAGAGATCAGAAAATTGATCAACGACCAGAAGACTCCTTCAAATATCGAAGAAGTTAAGTCTGTTATCAAAACGGTGGTTGATGATGTACTTGGTATCTGGCCACAGGAAAACGCCGGAGACAATGAGGAATTGACCAAAGGACTTGTGGAACTTCTTATCGAGATCAGGAAAGAAGCCAGAGAAAACAAGAATTTTGCACTCTCGGATAAAGTTCGGGATGACCTGAAAGAGCTTGGCGTACAGCTCATGGATGGAAAAGAAGGAACTTCCTTCGAAATTGACTGATGAACCTGCTGAAAACCATATTCAGCAAGTTACTCATCGGACTTGTACGTTTTTATCAGCTTGCTATTTCTCCATGGTTGGGAAGTAGCTGCCGATACTCCCCAACTTGTTCTCAGTATATGATTGATGCTGTGAAGGAATGGGGACCATTAAAAGGATTTTGGCTGGGAATTAAGAGAATTGGCCGTTGTCACCCCTGGGGTGGCGATGGACATGATCCGGTTCCTCCTCGAATATCCAATGATGAACAGGGAATTTCCAATGATGAAAGCGATCAGAAATAACACAACTAATTTTCAAAACTAATAAAGAACCTTTACTCCATGTCCCCTCTTGAGAGGGGATTCAGGGGTGTGTCAGAATTAATTATGAGCAACATAAAATTCAAAGAAAGACTATCCGTAGAACAAGTAGAAGAAGCCAACGATCTGGCTCCGAAATTTCAGGAAGATGGATTAATTCCTGTAGTAACCACTGATTATACTTCCGGTGAACTGCTTATGCATGGTTACATGAATGAAGAAGCATTCAAGAGGACCATAGAGCTAAGCGAAGCAGTGTACTACAGCCGAAGCAGAGAAACTTTATGGCACAAAGGCGCAACTTCCGGTTTGACACAGATCGTTAAAGAAATGAGAATTGACGACGATCAGGATTGTGTTTGGCTACGTGTTGAAGTTCAGGGCAATGGAGCAAGCTGTCACGTTGGTTACCGTTCTTGTTTTTACAGAAGCGTACCAACCGGTGATGCATTCTTTGAAAAAGACGGCGAGTTAGCCTTCGAAGAATCAGAAAAAGTATTCGATCCAAAAGAAGTGTACGGAGATGCACCAAATCCAACGAAGCTTTAAAATCTCCCTTCGAAGGGAGACCGATCGAACACTTGTGTGAGATCAGAGGGATGTTGTGAAGTTTTTGAGTTTATAAACTTCACAACATCCTCCGTCCGCCAGCCGGCGGACACCTCCTTCGAAGGAGGATTTTTATTCTTGCCTTATAATTTATGTTTCCGAAATTAGCCGTTGTTTGTTGATTGAGGATAACCAATAATTAAATCTCTAATCACTACTTAAGCATTAAAAACTCCTTTCAAACTCTCGTCTTTATTTCGAAGATCAATTCCTCCCTCCAGAATTGATTTCAAATTGGTCATATAAAACAACCATCCTTCCCCACAGCCTACATATAAGTTCTTTTTTGGATCTTCCTCAATTGGAATATTGTTTTGAGTGACTTCAACCATCACATATTCTTTGTCAATTTGCGATAGCTTAACCTCTACATCGCATTCATTGGTAAACATAAAACGGAAGTAATTTTTGCCGTTTAATTCCAATACCTCTCGTTCTTCATACACAGAATCCGGAAAGCCGAACCACATCCAGTAATACATATCTCCGGGTTCGTAGTGTTCAACTGCAGGACGTTTACTTCCATCCTTCTTGGTTGATCCTGCACTTCTCAGAAACCAACTTTCTAAACCTTCCTGAGTAGTCCATGCATCATAGATCTTTTGCATTGGTGCTTTAACAGCTATTTTCTTTGTAAAGCTTTTCCATTGATCATTCATAACAACAATTGTTTGGTGAATATGAAATTAAATCTAAACTCAACTTAATTACAAAATCAATTTGTAAATAAGTGGATAAGTAGATAAGATATCCTCCACACTATTTATTTACTTAGATGAAAAAAGACATCAAAGCATATCACGACAAACAGGCTGATTCAGATAAAAATATCTGCGATCTACTTTACAAGGAGATCAATAAAACCCTTACAGAAGCAGAAAACAAGATGTGGCATGCTCATCCGGTTTGGTTTTTGGATGGAAACCCGATTGTGGGATACAGTAAATTGAAAGACTGCCTTCGATTGATGTTCTGGAGTGGCATGGGCTTCGAAGAAGATCAACTAAAGCCCGGAACCGGAAAATTCAAAGATGCTTCAATAAGGTATACTGATGTTGATCAGATCAATACCAAAGATCTGGAACGATGGCTTGAGAAATCCCGGGAAATTCAATGGGATTAAAAAAAAATCGTAAAGCGAAAAGGAAAGCTGGAACGACTAAAATAAGCCCCGATAATGGCTACTAAAAAAGAATTGAGTTCTGCAATAAAGGAAGAATTGATCGATACATTGAAAACCCGTTTTGAGGGAAATATGCACCGCCATGAAGGTTGTGATTGGAATGCTATTCAACCCAAGTTGGAAGCTGATTCTGGCAAACTTTGGACTCTGAATGAAATGGAGATCACCGGCGGAGAACCGGACATTGTAGATCTTGCTGATACTCCAGAAATTTATACTTTTGTAGACTGTTCACCTGAAAGCCCGAAAGGGAGACGAAGTCTATGCTACGACCGAGAAGCACTGGAATCCCGAAAAAAATATCCTCCCAAAAGTTCTGTGATCGATGTAGCAAATGAAATGGGAATTAAGCTTTTGACCGAAGAACAATATTACAAATTACAATCTTATGGTGAGTTTGATACCAAAACTTCCAGCTGGATATCGACCCCTTCCGAGATAAGAAAACTAGGCGGCGCACTGTTTTGTGATCGGCGTTATAATCAAGTCTTTACGTACCACAATGGTGCAGATTCATATTATGCAGCGAGGGGTTTTCGTGGGGTTTTGAGAGTCTAAATGTTAAAGGAAAGAGTTGTAAACCTTGAGAAGTTATTCAGCAAATAAGTGAATATGATTTTTTAAAATCATATAATTTGTAGATAGATGGATAAGGTGAAAAATCACTTATTCACTTATTCCTTATCAACTTATCCACTTCCCCCGCCAAAACATCCGCAGCTTCCGGACATTCTCTGAACCACAATTCGGGCTCAACTAATTCAACTTCTGAAACGGCTAGTTGATCTTCATTATCCCACATTACATCTACTCGTGCATAAGCAGGTAGTGGTTCACAAGCATGTACAACTTTTTCTGCAAAAGAAATTTCCTCTGATGAAGCTTGGTAATTATGGACCGTACCACCAAAATCATCCTGTACTCTGAAATCTCCTGATTTTGCTTTTTTAAGAATAGCATGCGTAAACTTCCCTCCCATCACCATAAACGAAACCTCGCCTTTTGTGGCAATGTTATATTGGAATGGCTGAAGCATCATGTCTTCTTTTGCAATTAGTTTTCCAAAAACTGCTTCATGATCTTCAATATTACCCGAGTTGAGTTTATAAGTATGGCGAGCGGCTCCGGCAACTGTTGGCTTTAAGATCACATCTTCCCAACCTGTTTCGGTATAAATATCTGAAAGAGATCTGCTTTCTCCTCTTTTGATATACAACGTTTCTACAATTCTGATACCCCTTTTCTCTAAATCCCGGAGATAATGTTTATCTATATTCCAGCGGATGGTCGAAATTGGATTGATCAGTATTGTTTGAGTTTCAACACGATCCAGCCATTGCTGAAATTCCTCAAACCGATCAAAATAATCCCAGGTAGTTCTGAAAATAGCGGATTTGGTTGAAGTCCAGTCGAAATCAGGATCTGCCCAATCTTTACGAACCACTTTTAGATCGTGTTTCTCTAAAGCTTTTCTGAGCAGTTCCTCTTCCGTTAAAATGTTTTGAATGTAGTCATTCACTTTCTCCGGATTCAAATATCTGGATTCTGTTAAAATGACTACATCAAATTGGCTCATTTTCTGCTTCTTTTTCGATTACCGGTTTTACGCTTTCCTTTTGGAAAACCGCCATCGTTACTTTTTCTTTTTCCGCCGCCGCTTCTTCCACCGCCGGAATTGCTCTTCTTTTCATCTTGAGCCCTTTCAACGGCAACATCTCTGCCTTCAAATTTAGCACCGGTTACACTGTTAGTCAATGCGCTTTCATACCCTGATTCTACTTCAAAGAATGAGAAGTTATTTTGAAGATCGATCTTACCAAAATCAGGTTTTGAACCATTTAATTGCTCATTTACCAATCCCATTAAACGAACAGGATTTAGTCCGTCTCGTCGGCCAACATTGATGAAAAAACGCTCATAACCTGCTTCGGTTACTCCACGATCTCTACCGCCACTTCTTCCACCACGATCATTCCTGCTACCTCTATCGTTGTTTCCTTTTCGTCTGTCGCCACCACCTGAAGCGTTTAAATCATTTGAGTTGGAATAGTATTCCAGAAATTGGTTGAATTCTACTGCCAGAAAATGTTTAATCAGGTCATCTCGTTCTAGATCGGCAAGTTTTTCTAACGCTTCCGGCAAAAATTTTGCCATCTGTTCTTCATTCACTTTGGTTTCTTTTACAGTATCAATCAAATTCAGCATTCTGATACCACAAATTTCTTCACCACTTGGCACTTCTTTTTTAATGAAGTCTTTACCAGACATCTTTTCCAGTGCGCGGATTCTTCCGGTTTCTCTGGTATGTATAATCGAAATTGAGATTCCTGAATTTCCTGCACGTCCTGTACGTCCACTTCTGTGAATATACACTTCTAAGTCATCCGGTAGATTGTAGTTAATTACGTGAGTTAATTCGTTAACATCTAAACCACGAGCAGCTACATCAGTTGCTACTAATAATTGCAGGTCTTTGGTACGGAATCTATCCATCACATCATCACGCTGAGCTTGTGAAAGATCTCCATTAAGTAAATCTACATCGTAACCGTCTTTATTTAGCTTAGAAGCAATTTCAGCTGTTTCGCGGCGAGTTCTGCAAAAGATTATTCCGTAAATATCCGGGTTCATATCTGTGACTCGCTTTAAAGCTTCAAAACGATTCTTTGCATGAACCATGTAATAATGATGTTCTACATTTTTTGCTCCGGCATTACGCTCTCCCACTTCAATTTCTTCCGGGTTATTCATGTATTTCTTAGCAATCTTTGCAATACCTTTTGGCATAGTTGCAGAAAATAAAAGCGTTTGCTTTTCCTTAGGTGTATCTTTTAAAATTGCATCCAGATCATCCTGAAACCCCATATTCAGCATTTCATCTGCTTCATCCAATACAAGTGTACGAACATTGCGAACGTCTAATTGTTTTCTATTGATGAGATCAAGCATACGACCTGGTGTACCAATTACAACCTGACAGCCATTTCTGAGTGCCTTAATTTGAGTAGAGATATTTGCTCCACCATAAACCGCTACTGTTTTAACTGCTTTCTGATACTTTGCGAAATCCTTAAGATCCCGAGCTATTTGAATAGCAAGTTCACGTGTTGGTGAAAGTACCAATACCTGAACATCGTCAGAATTAGTATCAATTTGATGAAGTGAGGGTAGCCCGAAAGCTCCTGTTTTTCCCGTTCCTGTTTGAGCAAGAGCAATAAGATCTCGTTGCGATTCAAGAATAGTTGGAATAGCTAATTCCTGTACTTTAGTAGGTTGTGTGAACCCTAATTTTTCTACTGCGTCGAGTAGTTCTTGTTTAAGACCTAGTTCTTTGAACGTTGGCATATTTTTTAATCGTTTTTATCCCGTTCAAAAACTATGCTGTGAGTATTCCTGCCCGGGTCATTTTAGGTAAAAGAGGTGAGCTAATGACAAGAGGCAAGCGAGACTGCTTGATTCATAAAAGCCAGCAATGATCTATAAACCTGAAGGTTGTTACAGAAGTAAAATTTCCAGTCTTATCGCGAACTCACAATTCAATAAGCTCCTAAGATAAGCATTAATTACACCAATTATGAGATAGATACTATAATTCTTTTTAATGAAAGATTTCCTGATATATGCTCGAATATTCCTGTAGATTTTTTTTATTTTGGCTCAAGAATTTTGAACCGGATATCAAAAAATTACATGTCTGTTAAAGCACAATACCCCAAAGCTATTGAAATAAGAGCACTGGAACAGAAAATTACCAGCGAGTTAAATCTTAATGGGTTCATTTTATCCAGAACTATTTGGGGGACTTCTATCTGTTCTGATGAAGTAAATAACTCATTCAATATTTTCAGCCGATTGTTTGTGGGACCCGGTCCGTTCAGATTTGGCGGAATCTCAGGACTACCGTTTACAGGAAAAACGGGTGTAATGGCTTTTGCAAGTCATATTCCGGATAAAGGAGGAGCTTTTATTTTATATGGTCCGCATATAGGAGTATCCAAAGAAGGTATAGCCGGAGAAACCCTTCGCCAAAGACAAGATTCTAACTCTACTTGTTGCGGTTCTCTCATTGCCGGATTATCTGCAATTCAAAATCCGTTAACTATTGGTGAAGGAACCGCATCTGATTATCAGCAAGCTCAGGTTGTTAAGATGCTTAATGCAGAAAGAGACCAAATACTAAGCGCTGACGATCAGATCAAAGAAGTGACTGAAAAAGCTTATGAAAAAATTCACAACGATCTGAAAGAACTTATTCATGATTGTAAAGATGCACTTGTAGGGAAAAAACTATATTTGATGGGCGGAATCGTGATCAACACCAATTGGGATGAGGAAGATTATTTTGAAATCAGAAATTCAGAAGTGATCGAATTTACCTGAGAAATCTTTCCCAGGGCGATTTTTTCGTGATTGCTCCAATAAGAGCTACACCAACTATTATTACATGTATAATAGTTTTCATTCCGTTTGCAACTTCAGGAGAGATCATATAAATGTACCTCCCTCCCAGCCAATTGAAGATCAAATAGAAGACAAAACCAATCGTTAAATTTCCAAAGAATCGGATAGCGAATAAAGCTCCCGGATGATAATCACTGTCTATTTTTTCTTCGAATTCCTTATCATATTCCTGCTTGCGGAGAGCTCTTTCTATCTCACTTTCAAATTCCTTTTGTTCTAATTCTCTTTCTATCTTGTTTTTCATATTCAGTGCAGCCACAAAATCACTGAAGCACAAAATTTTTAGTGACTTTGTGTTTTAGTGGCCTTTTATTTTAGTGACTGACCTATCTTGTTTTTATTGCTCATATCCCAAAATAGCAAAGTGGACTAATAATAAAAATTCAGATCATCCCAGTAGTTGCAAGATAATCTGTTGACAAAAAATCATTTGTTATTATCTCTTTTAAAAAGCCAGGACATCCCTGTAGATGTCAGGTAATTCGTTAACAGATTAATAGTGATCGTTCTCGAAAAATTCGCCCTTTGTATTTAAGACGGAAAAGAGAGCGTGATCCGGATGCGTCTGCGAAGCAGGAATAATCCTTTCTGGTGAGAAGTTTAATAATTTCTTCAGAGTGAACGAAGACCTTTAGGATTATTCAGCGCAGGATCAATGAACCCGTCTTAAATACTTCGGCTTGATCTTTTGCTACTTTTATATCAAGACAAAAGTAGGTAGCCTTAGTGTTGAAGTCTTCTGGAAAAGCTTCCACATATACCGACCTTTAGAATTATTGGTGAGAAAGAACTCGATTGTCATTAGAAACCCGGGGATATATCCCCTTCTAGCTTATGTTCAAGTCTTAAACTCGTACATAAACAAGCAAGGACTTTAGTCCTGCGACTAACCTTACAACAAGCAAAGGAATGGAGGTTACTTTCATTGAGGCTCTTCCTCAAATCCACATTCCAAACGAGAGCAATCAGTACTGCCACAAAATCACTGAAGCACAAAAGTTTTAGTGATTTCGTGCTTCAGTGGCCTTTTACTTTTCCTCATACATAAACTCGATCATATTCCCATCAGGATCAGCTATAAATAGAAATCTTCCCTTTTTTCTGTTTGCCGGACCGCTCATGATCGTTACTTCTTTTTCTCTGAAGTATTTTGCCAGCTCATCTATTTTCTCCGGTGTTTCCACATAAAACCCAAAATGGTCAACACGAAAATCTCTGGAAGTTGGGTCGTAACTGGTTTCCGCTTCTACGATCACCATGGTATCTCCACCTCCAATATCGTACACAGCCATACTCTGCCCCATAGTTCTTATAACTTCAAAACCAAGAATGTCTCCGTAAAATTCTTTGGAAGCATCGATCCTGTTTACCCGAATAGTAATGTGATTTAAACCTGAAGGCGTAAAATTCATGTCGTTCAATTAAAAATTAAGTATTGTTCAATAATCAATATCTTAAGTTAATTCTAAATTGTATAATTTCATTCCGAAATTTTTTCAAATCATTTTTATTCGTGTCAACATTTTACATTGTAGCTACTCCGATTGGTAATCTTGGTGATCTTTCCCCCCGGGCGGTAGAGGTTTTAAAATCTGTAGGTCATATTGCTTGTGAAGACACTCGTACTTCCGGCAAACTATTGACCGCCTTTGGAATAAACACTCCTAAATTTTCGTTTCACCTTCATAATGAACATCATAAAGTTGAACACGTATTGAATATTTTGAGAGGTGGACAATCGGTTGCATTGATCTCTGATGCGGGAATGCCGGGTATTTCTGATCCGGGTTTTTTAGCCGTTCGAGCTATTAAACAAGAAGGAATTACAGTTACCGTTATCCCCGGACCTGATGCTGTTACTACGGCTTTGGTGGCAAGCGGACTTCCCTGCGATAAATATTGCTTCGAAGGATTTCTTCCGCCAAAAAAGGGACGACAAAAACGACTGAAAGAACTGGCTGAAGAAGAACGAACGATCGTCTTTTATGAAAGTCCGCATCGCATTGTGAAATTACTCAAAGAACTGGAAGAGCATTTTGAGCCGGAACGATTGGCAGCCGTTGCCCGTGAACTCACCAAGAAATTTGAAGAAGTGGTACGAGCTCCTATTTCAGAATTGAAAGAAGATTTTGAAAACAGAACTTCCATAAAAGGTGAAATTGCTGTTGTTGTTGCAGGAAAAGGGTATTCGGAATGATAAGTGGATTTTTAAATTTGAGTTTATCTAAAATTAAAGAGTCATTCAGAGCGATAGCGAAGAATCTTCAAGTATTTGTAGAAGCAAATTATAGTCGTGAAGATCCTTCGCTATCGCTCTGGATGACTTATATTGTACTAATTCCCAAAAATCGAATAAGAAATAATTGATGAACAAATTTCTCGAAAACAAATGGGCATTATCTATCACAGCCGGAGTTCTTCTCGGATTAAGCTTCCCTCCTGTTGATCTGTCCTTTCTGAGTTTTCCCGCTTTTATACTTTTATTTTTACTGGCTGATAAATGTGATTCCAATAAACAACTGGCTTATTACAGTTATGCGGGATTTGTAGTCTGGAATTTGATCACAACCTACTGGTTAATGATGGCAAGTCTGGTCGCCGGAATTGCAGCTGTACTGGCAAACGCTGCTATCATGACTATTCCGCTGGTTCTTTTTAGGGTTTGCTCAAAACGATTTGATAAAGCATGGCTGATCGCTCTGTTACAAGCTTCCATTTGGGTGAGTTATGAGTTCCTGCACCACAACTGGGATCTTTCTTGGCCTTGGTTAACACTTGGAAATGCATGGGCAAATCAGGTTTCTTTGATCCAGTACATCTCTGCTACGGGACATCTTGGGATTTCTTTTTGGGTGATCTTTACCAGCTCTTTAGCTTTTCTGGCATTTAAAAATAAAAAGCAATCTATTGCTCTGGCTGCTACTTTTGCCCTGCTATTACCATCCGGAATTTCACTCATGATGTTTTTAGGCTCTACTGAAGAACCGGCGATCAAAACAACCAGCGTAGCTGTCATTCAACCCAATCATGATTCTTATGAAAGTCATGGTGGATTAGGCAGCCATTCTGTGTTGATGGACAGTCTTTTCAGCATCACGAACAAAGTGATAACCGACGATACGGAATTGATCGTTTGGCCTGAAAATGCGGTTGACGCAGGAATCTACATGAATTCCAGAACTGCTTACAGCATCTCAGATTCAGCCCAAGCTTGGAATGCTTCGTTGATTACCGGAACCGGTTTATTTGAACTGTATGAAGAGCCTCCAACTTTGTACAGAGATATGGTTAATGGACGAGCAAGAAACTACTTTAACGCCGCTCTTTATGTTAATGCAGATGGCGAACGCACTCGTTACGACAAACATAACTTGGTACCCGTTGTAGAACGGTTCCCATTCGTGGAGTTCTTCAATAATATAGATGTTTTCGGTTGGCTGGATTGGGGTAAGATCATGCAATTCGGAAAAGGATCAGAAGCTACTTCCCTAAAAACAAACAGTTTTACCACTCAGGGATTGATCTGTTATGATTCTGTGTATCCATCATGGATCAGAGAGTTTGTAAAAGACGAAGCTGACTTTATAACCATTATCACTAACGACGGATGGTGGGGAAATACCAGTGGACATTATCAGCATTTTGCTTACGCACGATTACGAGCCATCGAATTTGATCGCTGGATCGTGAGAAGTGCAAACAACGGATTTTCCGGCATCATAGATCCTGAAGGCAATGTACTCCAGAAAACCAACTACTGGGAACGAACCGGATTCACTTTTGATGTTCCATCAAAATCCACCAAAACCATTTACACCAAATTTGGAGATTGGCTTGGGTATTTATGTCTGTTTTTAAGTGTTGGTGGGTTGGGATTCATCTCGTTTACTAAGTTCCAAAACTCTCGCTTTAATCAGGATAATTAGGTATATACGAAATAAAATAAGACAGGCATATACGCAATGCGTGCATACATAAGTTGTAGCCAATGTGGAAAAAACGAAAATTGAAATATGACATTTGAAGAATTTAAGACAAAATTAAAAGCTGCAAAGACGGAAGAAACGGTAAAAGCAATTTATGCTAAATACTTCAAAATTGACTACGATACTGCTGACAAACACGATTTGTATACCCCACAAGTATTATTCGAATTTAAATACGATAAAAACTTTCAAAATTTAAAAGCATTAGCGACAATTCTTGCTCAATCACTTTATTATATCAGACGTTTGAAATATGGAGAAGCTCAAAAGGTGATTCCATACTTTTTGTGTTTAGCCGATAAGAATGAAGCATCCATAACAGAAACAAATAAGTGGTCAAACTATTATTCTAATGACTCTTATAATTGGGAAAACCCACCAAGCAAACCTGACCAAAGATTAATTGACCATCTCGTAAAAGAACCTGAAACAAGAAATCTACACGTTTATAGAATAAATCTTAAAGGAGAACATTCTGCCTTCAAAAAGAACCTTGAAAATGCTCTGAATCCACAAATAATTATGGATTTTGGAGACAAGAAAGTAATTAATGAGGAAAACTTTGAAGCTGTATTTGACCATTGGAAAAACATTTTAGGGAAGTACATTGTAAATGGTTACAAAGACTCATTTTACTTTTTATCTAATATTCAAAAGGATAAGATAATTGTAGATAGGGAAAACAGTAGAGTAGTTTTCACGTTCGAAGACAAAAACTCAAAAACCCAAAAAGTCTTGATGAAAGACTATGATTATTTTTGGGGAGTTTATGACTACATTACAAGCCAGGAAACTATAAATGGTATTCACGCCAAATTAGATAGACTAACTGATGAGAACCAAAGAAGATTCGAAGGAGAGTTTTATACACCTTTAAGATTTGGTAAAAAGGCTATTCACTATATTTCAGAAGTTCTTGGCAAAAATTGGTACAAATCCGGAAAATATAGAATTTGGGATATGGCTGCTGGAACAGGTAACCTTGAGTATCACTTGCCAGCAGAGGCTTATAAATATTTATATATGTCCACACTTCACGCAAGTGAAGCAGACCACCTTAATAAAGTTTTTCCAAACGCAACTTGTTTTCAATATGACTATTTGAATGATGATGTCGAGTACTTACTAACAAAAGACAATCTACCATTTGAGCCAAATTGGAAACTACCAAAAAAATTAAGAGACGAGTTAAAAGACGATTCAATCACTTGGTTAGTATATATTAATCCACCTTTTGCTACTGCTCAAGTTGGTGGAGCTAAAGGAGAATCCAAAAAAGGTGTTAGTAAAACGAAAGTTGAAGTACTAATGGATAACGAGAACGTTGGTCACGTAAAAAGAGAATTATTCGCTCAATTTATGTTTCGTCTAACTCACGAATTACCTAAAAACACTTATTTAGGTATGTTCTCAAAGCTTAAATACTTGAACGCACCAGATAGTGTTGAATACAGAGACAGATTCTTTAATTACAAATATGAAAAAGGATTTTTATTCAAATCAACTAACTTCAATGGTGTTAAAGGAAAATATCCAATTTGTTTCTTGCTTTGGAATTTGGCAAAAGATAGAGAGCTAAAATCTATTTCAATTGATATTGCAGACGAATCTGCAAAAACCATAGGAACTAAACATCTTCAACTTATCGAAAAAGGAGATGTGATTAATAAATGGTTTGAAAGACCAAAAAATTCAAATGAATACATACTACCACCTTTAAGTAATGGAATTAGCGTCCGAGAAAATAATTCAGATACTCGACACAGAGCAAGGCCTGATTTTTTAGCTTCAATTTGCAGTAAAGGAAATGACTTTCAAAACTCTAAATATGTGGTCATATTATCATCACCAAGTGTAAGTGCAGGTGCGTTTACTGTTAATGATGAAAATTTTGAAAAAGCATTGGTATTGCACGCAGTTAGAAAAATACCAAGACCAACTTGGTTAAATGACCGTAATCAATTTTTAATTCCACATACAGAGCCAAATCAAGAATTCTATAATGACTGTATCATTTGGAGCTTATTTTCTTCTTCAAATGAAACAACATCATTAAGTAATGTTGAGTATTTAGGTAACACATATCAAATTAAAAACAACTTCTACCCTTTTTTAATTGAGGAGTTGAAAAAGTGGGAAATTAAAGACCCTGACTTTAGGCAACAATTATCTGTTGATGAAAATCGTTTTGTTGCAAAATGGATAAAGAAAAGTGAATTATCCGAAGAAGCTAAAGAAGTCCTGACAAAGGCTAAAGAAGTTTATAAATTTTTCTATTCTCATATCAATGAAATGGCAACACAGAATTGGAAAATTGAAAATTGGGATTCTGGTTGGTATCAAATTAGAAGATGTTTAAACGAACATAATTTTGCCACAGAGGAAATGAACGAATTGAAAAAAGTAAGTGATGATTTAGCTAATAAAATCCTACCTCAAATTGAGGAATTTGGATTCTTGGATAAAGATGAAGTTTACGAAGAAATATAAAAAACGCTAGGCACAACAATATGTATAGTGCATAGCTACCCTGCGGGATAGCTACGACTCCATACACAGACCGTTACCTCATCCTATAAACCACAGTAACCAAAACTCCTTTTGCCTCTTTGGGTTGAAATTAAAAGTTTGAGCCTGAAGACCAATTTGATGATTCATGGTTCACTTATTAAAATTCAATGCCTAAAATCGTACTTCGTACTGAAATTCAAGCTAGTAAGGATATTGTTTTTGACCTTTCACGAAGTATTGATCTCCATAAAATTTCGACTGAACAGACCAATGAAACTGCAGTAGCAGGAAAGACAACTGGTCTTATCGGATTGAATGAAAGTGTCACATGGAAAGCTAAACATTTCGGAATCTATCAGAAGCTTACTGCTAAAGTAACTGAATTTGATCGACCCAATTACTTCGTTGATGAAATGATGAAAGGAGTTTTCAAGTCCTTTAGGCATGAACATCACTTTGAAGATCTTAATGGAAAAACCATAATGACGGATATTTTCGATTATCGGTCCCCATTTGGATTATTAGGAAGATTCGTTGATTCGTTATTTCTCAAAAAGTATATGACTGATTTACTGGAGAAAAGAAATCGAATCGTGAAAGATTTTGCTGAGTCAGATAAATGGAAAGAGGTATTAAATCCTGAAGTGTACACCATAGACTGATCAAATCTTACAGAAAAAATGATTAATTCTTCAAATAACTCATTACACTCCGATATTCCTTAATACTAAAATCTGAACGCCATGAATTTATCTTCGGAAACTCAGAACATTTATTCACAGATAGACCCTGAATCGCCCAAGCTTGGAGATCTAAAGAAAATTGCGAAAGATATCAAAACAGATCATTCTATGGCAATGGAGCTCTGGTCAACGGGTGAGTATTTCCCCAGACTTTTAGCCGTTCTGATCATGGATAAAAAACTACTCACTCAAGAGTTGATCAATACATTGGATGAAGAAATGCAGAAGCATTCATCCGATGAAAAGAATCGATTAATGGAATGGCTAATGGCAAATCAGCTTATGAAAGCTAAAAGTACCATCGCTTTAATGAATTCATGGGAAAATAGTCCTACGGTTCTTCAGAGACGCACTTATTGGTATTATCAGGCAAGATTGAGATGGACCGGACAAACTCCACCGGAAAATACGCCGGAGCTTCTTTCAAAAATTGAAACCAGTATTGCAGAAGAAGACCCTGATGTTCAATGGGCTATGAATTATACAGCAGCGTGGATTGGAGTCTATGATGAAAAATATCGTGATCGCTGTAAATCTATTGGCGAGAAAACAGGATTATATAAGGATGAAATTGTACCAAGAAACTGTACTCCCAGCTATTTACCATTATTTATAGAAATTGAAGTCGATAAAAGAAAATGACTAAGTAATTCATATTCAGCATCAGGGTTTTGGGATTTTTAATTGATCTGGCCCAAAGCTATCGCTTTACTGAAATTAATTAGGTATATATAAACGAAAGATGGATGTACAACTGTAAATACCTAAAGTGATGAATTTAATGAGAAAACCATTATATCTGCTATTTCTTGTCACCTTTCTATCCTGTAACCAAAAAAATAAAAAGCAGGCTGAGAAGTATTCACCTTATCAGGAAATAGCCTTTGTTTCAGATCGGGACGGCAACTCCGAAATTTATATGATGGACGTAAACGGAGACAGCCTGAAAAGACTAACCAATAATGAATCTTTAGATTTTAGTCCTGACTGGGGAAAAGATGGTGCCTCTGTCTATTTCTATTCAAAAAGAGACGGAAATGAAGAGATCTATAGTGTAAACACTAAATCTACAGAAGTTACTCGTATTACAGATCATCCCGCAAAAGACGTTCTCCCCACGCCCTCCCCTGATGGTAAATTAATTGTATTTATGAGTGATCGGGATTCACTGAGCCGAAATGTATATGTGATGGATAAGGATGGCTCCAACATCAGATCTCTCACTAAAAATAAGATGTATGAAGAGAGTCCATCCTGGTCGCCTAACGGTAAAAATATTCTCTTTACTAGACAACTACGGGATTCTACTGATAATACTCACGCGGCAAACGGTGAAATTCACATTATGAATGCTGACGGAAGCAATGTTCGCAGATTGACCAACAAAAAGGGCTATGATTCAGGAGCTAAATTTTCTCCTGATGGTAAAAAAATCGCGTTCTACGGACTTAACGATCGTCAATGGGATCTTTATATTATGGATGCTGATGGAAGCAATTTAGTAAACCTGACAAATGACTCTATCGAATGCTATTCACCGGATTGGTCGCCGGATGGTGAATGGTTGGTCTATACAGCGGGATCCAAAGGCAATTACAATATCTGGAAAATTAATATCCTAACTAAAGAGAGAATACAATTAACAGATACTGAAGGAAGAAACGAAGGCCCTGTCTGGAGAAACTAAAAGAAGTTTGTGATACTGTTATGAATACTTATTCCATCTCAACATTCAGTATTAAATGTTCAATATCCGTTATTCTCTGACACTTATCTCGACTGAATAGCAATTCTGATATTGAATCTAATTTCCTGATTGGTTCGTGGAGGAATGGATGACCCTTTTGGTATTACGCGGTTATACGTGTATTCAAAGTTCGAATTTATGGTACTGGATATTCGGTAACCTATCACTAATGATCCGTTATACCGCTTTTGTCCTGTTTCGTTTTGAGGATCAAAGTCATAGGCATCTACATCTGTTCCTTTTTCATTAAAATTCTGAAATGCATTGATCAGGTCATTCACTAGAATGAAGTTTTGATCAGAATCTTCACTGAAGTTTCCACTTACTGCCAGATCAATATTGTTTTTAATATTAGGGAAGATAGGGATTGAAACCTTACGGAAAGTATAATTCAGATTTACTTTAAAGCCTTTTGATCTTCTTTCAGAAACCGTTTTACTGGATAAAGCAAAGCTTGTCAATTTACTGGTCTCATATCCAAAATCAGTTTTTAATGAATTTTTCCATGTAATATTCAATTGGATCAACGGACTAAATCTTTGGTCGATAGTTATGGATGCAGGTTCAAATTTATCTCGGTTATCATTTATGGTAATACCACCAATATTCTGAGAAGTCTCATCACCAAATTGATTTATAAATTGCCACCCAAGACGGTAAGTACCTTTATAACTATGTGTTAGAGAAGCTCGATTCATATTATCGCCAAGAAACGGGATAAACTTCTCAAAACCTTGCCAGGTAACTCTCCAGTTAGGCTTTGGTATCGGTGTGAATTCTTTTTGTCCTGCACCGGAAGTATTACCGGATAAATAGGAGTTTCTGAAATCGTCCTGAAGTGTGACTCGGTTCAATACCGTTCTGCCATCACTATTTCCGTTTTCATCGTCAATTACTCCCCCTTCCAGATCTTCAAATGCTGTCTTCAATTGTGTACGAAAGAAGTCTTCATAGCCACTGCCAAAAGCCCAAACAGAGGAATTTATATCACCTGAAGAAATGTTTACGGAATTGAAATTATCTGCTCCTGTAAATGTAATTGTTTCTGTTGTTCGTTCATCCCATCGGGTTGACCAATCCAGATCTACAGAAATATTTTGGAATAATTTAAGTGAGGTTCCTAAAGTAAGATTGTCAGAGTATGTTTTATTTATTGCCAAAGGATTATTGTTATTTCTTACCAACTGATCTCTGGAAATATCCTCGTTCAAACCTGTTCTATATCCGAATGGCGGTGAAAAAGAACCTGTACTTTGATCACCAAAGGCATTGAAAAATTGTGATTGTCCTCCATATCCTTGTTGACTGGAACTTTTTCCTTTTCGGTAACTAAAATCAACGTTTTTCATGCTAAAAAGAGCCAGAGCTAATTTACGTCCTACAAATTGAGCATCTTTAAGTACATTTATTCCTCCGGTTGATGTAGTATCATTAAGAGCAGGCTTATTGTTCTTTCGGCTTGCTGATTCCTTTTTATCGCTTTCTCTCATCGAATCTATAAATCCAATACTGTCGATGATCTTTCCAACATTGAATTTGAAGGAATTTGTGAGATCGAATGTGTTAGAAACTCTGGCTCCTAAATTTGAACCTCGGGGACTGTTATTCCATTGAAATCCACCTGAATATGATGCGTTATAAGTTACCCAGTTCAGTGCCTTAATTGTATTGAGTTTTGGCCTCCAACTTGCTGTATAAGCTTCTGAGTAACTGGATCTTCTGGCTGAGACTGAATCAGTAGTTAAAATATCATTAAATACATCGAATGTGGGTACAACCTGGAATCTGAGGCTATCAACTCCGGTCTGATTAGCGTCCTTAATGCCGATATTCGACATATCGAAATTCACATTAGATCTGAATGTGGTTGTGATAGATGGAGTAAAATTGTAGTTAAAACCAAAGTTCGCTCTTTGGGTAAATGCATGCGTTTGTTGAATAGGTTGAATGGTTTCATCCCCAAGTAATTTCCTTCTACGCTCATCATAGCTTCTGGTTAAGCTGGTTGATGCATTTACACTTGACGGCATATAACCAACCCTCAATCCGGAAAGAACATTTAACCCCGGTAGTTGCTCTGTAAACTTAAAAGGTCGGAATAATTTAACTCTTGGAAAATTGAGTCCATAGCTTAATGTGGTTGAATAGTTCCAATTATTCTGCAATGCCAACTGTGGGTTGCGTGAGGTTCCTTCATTATACACATAGCTCAATTTCATTCTATCTATAGTGTACTGAGCAAGTTTACCCTTAGAATTTGATTTTGATATGTTTGATACGTTTAGTGAATATCCTTCCGAAATTGTTTGTATCTCACTTATTTTCTCATCTACATTTTGCTCTATTTCTGAATCTGAAATGTCTGTTCGAGCTCGTTCTGCTTCTATAAAATCATCTAAGCGGATATCTCCGCGATCCGGAAGAAATTTTGGTGTTGATGAACTTCTGCGGGCAGAAACCGTCACCGGAAATGACCACCCAAACCTATCTGGAACTAGTTTGTGTAGGTTTACCGTTGAACTAACCGAATATCCTAAATTGTCTGAAACAGAACGTTGACCTAAACGAGAATCCAATCCACCAAAACCAGTTGTTTGGCGTGTTACATTTGCATTCATGGTAGCAAAGTCAGCTAATTTTAATGTCGCTTTACCATTCGCTGCCCAACCGTTTTCATTATCAAAACCTGAAATTCGAAGTTCATTCACCCAAAATTCTGCATCCAAAACAGGGTTCCCGGGCGAATTAATATCATTCATATCGTGTGGATTTCTTATCCCTATAGCGAATTCTGAAACACGATCTAAGGATGGATTTCCTTTTATAGAAATTACAGCTCCAGGAGCCATCCCATCAGGTAATGGTGTTTGCCCTTGATAAATCTCTGAAGGATTACCATTGTTATTAATTCTTTCCTGTTTTAAAACGTTAAAAGCAGAAATGATGATATTCATACTATTTTCGTCGTACTTCCATATTTCTTCCGCTTCTGAATTTAATCGCCCGCCTTCTGTAGGATCATATGAACCAAAGTTGAAATTTGGATCGGTTGGTGTCACCGGTTGCCGGTACTCGTAAAAATCATTATCAAGATCGGTTCCCATTCTAATTACGAGTTCCGCATCTTCCCTGTTATCATAACCTTCCCCATGAACAAACATTCTGATGTTTGAGTAATTTAAAAAGTTCAATCCGCCAGGATATACTCTTTTAACAAAATTGATTTCCTGAGAACCCAAACCTTCTGTTTGCAATACCAAAGATTGTTCGTTTGCCAATGTTTGTGATTGTGCTCCTCGGTTTACAGCTCTGATGGCTCCTTCCGGCTGTCGGTAAGGGATCGGAGATCTGCTGGCATTTTCTTCTATATTTACGGTAGCAACTTTAAAATCAGATGCACTTCCTCTTGATTCTGTTATATTTTCAGCTTCTCTCCATTGGCTACCCACAAACTCAAATGTTGCAAAGCGTAAAGTAAAAGGCTCTTTGTAGCCAGACATCCAAAGTCTGATATAAGAAATGTTTTGAAACCCGTTTATGTTCCCAACTTTTCGGGTAAACTCACTTAAAGGTATTCGGATTAATCGCCATGTGGTTTCCTGACTTCCACCACCCACCTTATCAACTATAAAGGTGCTGTCTGATCCAATTTCCAGATTATCAAAATCTGCCGGATTATAATTTATCTCATACTGGAAGTAAGAATTTTGAATTTCGACATTAGACGGTGTGATCAAACCTTCTTTTTCGGGTTTATTCGTTACCGCTCGTTTATCACCGCCTGCAACAGGAGTATTCCCATCATAATATCCTCTAACTCGGTGGAAACGCTCATGAAGTTTTAATCCATCTACTTTCGATTCCCCGTAATACACATAATCATCATTTGACGGGTCGGATTCGATTTCTCGATATTCAGGACTATTTAGTCCATAAGCCTCTTCCATAGCGGTAAGGAAGCTAGCAAACAATGCTTTCTCTGTTGTTTCAGAATTAAAACCATCTTCATTCGGTACGCCATCAAGTCCAACATCTTCCAAATCTCTGTTCTCGTTAGAAAATTGACCTTGTGGAGGAGTTGGTATAGTTGGGATATATGATCTTCCTGCCGCATCTTTTTCAACACTTGAAATATTCTGTGCTAAACCATCCTCAGAGTTCGACACCTCGTTTGGAATTACATCTTCGGAAATGATCCCTAAATCTATATAGATCTTGCCCGCATAATCTTCATTTATATCTTGCCCGTCCGGTTGTCTGCCATCAGGCAAAATGCTTTGAACCCAGAATTCTATAAACTCAATATTGTTTTGGGTAAGGTCTTCCTGTCCGGTTGGTAAAACTGCAGTCATACCACCCCACATATCTTGCGGTTCGTTCTCTAATTTGTTTTTAAGATCAGGATTATAATTATACGGACCTCTTTTGGTTGGATTGTAATACACATCCAGCGGAGTAATGATCTCTTCCTGAGGATTATTTGTTTCCCTTCCTCTGAACACATCCCTAACAAAAACAGGCCTTGATTCAGGTGTTATTTCAACATTCCCCAAAATATTAGATACGTTTCTTGGAATCTCGTACCAAACAAATTGTGCTCTGAGATCGGAACGTGCTATTTTCGACATCAGATCCGGAGCAGGATTGGGATTGTTTTCAAAATCATCGTCATAACCGGGAATAGCTGCTGGTGCGCTTGGTAAATTCCAACGGGCAGCAATTTTAAATGGGATACTGAACTCCGCTCCTTCAAAATCATCTATAAAAGACAAACCATTCTCTTCATCTTCGAATAAAATACCATCGTCAATGGCATCCCTTACTGCATTGGTTTGTGCAACGCCCGGTCTTAGTTGAGCAAACTCACCACTTACGCTAAAATTAGATTCAGCTCTTGTTTGTAAAAGCGGAATCTTATCTATAAATCGAGTTAGCCAAGGAGTGTCAAATTTTGCATTCGCATCTAAACCTATAACGGTATTATTGATAGGCTCATTTCCAATTCTGATCTTCTCAGAAAGTGTTTGCTCGTTTAATCGGAAGAAAGTACTGCCTAAACTAATATTATCGGAAACAAAATATTCTGCTCTTACTCCGGTAAAGTTCTTTTGACCAATTGAGAAAAACTGATTGTTTTCATATTCAACTCGCAGATTTTGACCGGACGCTAGAAACCGGTCATTAAGTATGCTTACACTCCCGAACGAATAATCTACTTCGTAATCAACACCTTCAATTAGCTCTGCTCCGTTTGCAAATACTTTTACTGAACCTTCTACAAGATCACCCAAAAAGAAAGAACTGGAAACCCCACCTTTAGAATTACCACTTATCTCATAAAACCTGTTCTGAGTGCTTTCAAAAGCAATTTCCTTTTTGGCTGCATACAGAGAATCAAACACCAACTCAGATTCATCGGTTGGCAAATCTGAAATTAAGGTGTCAATTCTGGCTCCAAATGGTTCCAGATATGGGAACATGATCTTTCCGGTAAATGGGTCAAATCTTAAACCGTCAAAATCTATTCGGCCATCTTTTCCCAAAGCTTGCTGAGAATCCTGTAGATCCAAACCAAGGTCTTCCAAAAGTGTTTGTGTTCTGCCGGGAATCCTGTTTATGGACTGGTTATCTTTTGTAATTTCGAAATCCAGTGTTAGTCCTTCTTGGCTAACATTGGTCACTCCAAGCGAATAGATATTTCGCATTGTTAGATCCCAAGCAAACTTATCAGGGGTTAGATTTCTTGGACGCAAAAGCTTTAGATAGGTAATAGCACCATCTCGGGGTTCTAAATCGCCTACTTCAACAATTGTTCCAGGATCTTCCAGCGTTGAATAGGAAAAAGAAACCGCCAGCGTTGAATTACTTCCTACCCTCCTTTTTAAACTGATAATTCCTAACGCTTCATTAAACTCATAATCTTCTCCACGTTTTAATTTCACATAATAGCTTCCGGGCTGTACACTTCCTTTTAGATTCAGATCATCAGTTTGTACTGAGTTGTTGTTTCTTCTGTCCTCCAGTTTTTGATCATCGAGCCTATCATTATCAGGATTTGGCGGTTCAAATGAACCATCAGGGTTTTCTACCACTCCGAGATCTACAAAAGCATAAGCTCTGAACGATTCACTTGATGCTGCCCCTGTAGCGTCTTCGATCCAAACATTTACCTGACTAAACTGAAAATCAGTACCTATCAATGGGAGGTTATCGAGCATATTACTCTCAAACTGCTGGCGATTATAAAAATCAATGAAGAAGTGCTGATCATCATCGTAATCTGTTGGTCGTAGTTCAAATTGAACCTCCTGTGAACCGCCCGTTATAGTCTGGCTTTTACTTTCCCCTTTTTGTTGAGAAAGTACTGAAGTAACTCTCAGAGGTCCAAGCTCAGCCACAGATTTAATACCAAATAGCGCTCCACCACCTTTCACCAGAGAATTCCCTGTCTCCATAGAAACGTTACCTAATTGAATACTTTTTATGATCTCATCTTCATAGCCTGAATACTCAATTTTTAACCTGTTTTGATAATCAAAAGTACGTTCGGTATCCCAATCGGTTGCTATTGTAAGCTTATCCCCAATACTTCCCTGGATATTCAATTGTAGATTTTGATTAAATGTAGGATCTATTCTTTTCTGTTGATCTTCAGGGATATTAGGGTCTTCTACTTTTTGAATAGAAGCCCCGATATTCATATTTGCTGATCCATTAACTCGAAGGTTTACTTCCGGTTTACCAAAAATTGTAGTGAAAGCTGAATTTTCTCCACCGGGGATTCGTAAACTAAAGTCCAAAAGACCTCTACCCTGCTGCTCTTCACTTTTACCTTCCTGAATTAAAAGAAGCGAAAGTTCCTTTTTTTGAAATTCTTTCTGTTGGGCTGCATACGTCTCAAAATCATAAAAAGCAGGAATCAAAACAGTAGTTCCGCTGATTTCTTGCTGAACTTTATAGGTAGAAACAGAATCCCAATTGGTATTGGTGGTAAAATCACTCTCCAACAAACGGTAAATTCGTGGGATTTTCCTAGTCCTGAAATTGCTTACATATCGTGTTTTAAACGGACTATAGAATTTAATTCCAACCAAAGAAGTATCGGGTACAACTTTTGATGTATCAATAACAGTCTTTTCCTGAGCGTAGATGTTCGATGATATAAGAATCACAGAACCCAAAAGCAGGGCAACTGGTGTAAATAAAAGCCTAGTAAATAGATTCAAAAGACAGCTTAAACTGTAGATTTTAAACTTAGTTTTGTAGCAATTTTATTATAGGCCGTTCAACACTTTAGAATTCGAATTGGCAACGATAATAACATATATTCACTTATCTTAAAAGTTTAAATCTACAAACCTTTATATATTTTCATCCAATAAATTCTTTTTCTTTACGTGTAGAAACTGTTATTAGTGCTTTAAATTATTCAATGAACAACAAAATAATAAACAAATTACAGCTAGACTTGCTTAAAAAGCACGTTGGCCCTTTTCTTTTTTGCTTTCTTACGCTGATGTTTTTGTTGCTGATGCAGTTTCTGATCTTACATATTGATAAGCTAATAGGTAAAGATATTCCATTAGCAATTATTTTTGAACTCATAATTACCAATTTAGCCTATATGGTAGTTTTGGCCGCACCAATGGCTGTGCTTGTAGCAACATTAATGGCTTTTGGTAAATTTTCTGAGCTTCAGGAACTCACTGCTATTCGGGCATCGGGTGTACATCCAATGAAAGTAATACTACCGGTTTTGATTTCAAGTATACTCCTTTGTCTTGGATTAGCATGGTTTTCAAACGATTTACTACCGGAGGCAAACCATAAATCACGATCTCTTTTTATTGACATAAGACTTAAAAAACCGGGATTTGATCTTAAGCCTAACGAATTTTATGATGGTATTGACGGTTATATTTTTTTAGTTGAAGAAATCGACAGCGACACAGACAGTCTTTATAACATTACATTATTTCAGGACCCCACCAGAAATACTGATCGGGCATTTATAAAAGCTGAAAAGGGATACTTGTTTTCTGAAAACAGTGAAATGCTGTCTTTATACCTTTTCAATGGAAACATGCAAAAGTTCCCACCCACTACTAACCGATATAAAACTACAGTAGAACTTTCTAAGTTTAGTGAACATCGAATTACCTTTGATCTTGCTGACCTTGCATTCGAAAAATCCGACCCCAACAGAAGAAATAAAAGCGATCGTACGATGAATATTCAGTCTATGCTTGTAATTGTAGATTCATTATCGGGAGAGATCTCTAAACAATTTGATAATGTAATGTCACTTACAAACACCTTACCCGATGTTAACAGAGGAAATGAAGGTCGTATAAATAGGTTTCAGGATACGTTCGATACCGAAAAAGACACCACACTTTTAACCGGTTCCATTGTGGTAAATTCACAATCAAAGCTAAAAGATCAGAAAAAATTATTTCAGAGATCTATATCAAACTTAAATAATTACAAGGCTTCGCTTCAAAATGTTCAGGCAAACATCAATTTCAGAACTAAAAGTGTTAACAGATACCTGGTTGAGATTCACAAAAAGTTCTCAATTCCCTTTGCATGTATTGTGTTTATAATATTGGGAGCGCCCATTGGAATTATGACAAAGCGGGGTAATTTTGGAGTTGCCGCATTGATCAGCACTGTAATACTTACATTCTATTGGATCTCACTTATACAAGGCGAGAAATTGGCCGATCGACTTTTCGTGTCTCCATTTATTGGCATGTGGTCGTTCAATATAGTTTTCTCGATAATTGGTATAATTCTTTTAATTCGATTAACTACAGAATTCAGATTTGTAAACCTCTTTTCCAAAGATGATCAATAAACTTGACAGGTACATTATACTAAGATTATTCACAATTACTCTTTTCGTAATTGCTGTACTTGTATTCATTTTTATAATGATAGACTTTTCTGAAAATAGTGATGACTACACTGATAAAGGTGCTGTTTTGAAGGAAATTTGGGGTGATTATTATCTGAACTATGTCCCGGAAATGACTCGCTTAATTCTTCCTGTAGCCGTTTTCACTGCTTGTTTATTTTTAACAGGTCAACTATCCGAAAGGCTGGAAATTACAGCTTTGAAAGCAGCCGGCGTCAGTCTTTACAGATTAATTGTGCCTTATCTTATTTTCGCTTTCTTATGCGCCGGAACCATAAGTTTTTTAGACTCACAGGTTATTCCTAATTCCAATGAAGCCAAGGCGGCTTTTGAAAAAAAGTATCTTAAAAAGAAATCCGAATCTATAGACAAAAATGATATTTACAGACAAATATCTACGAATTCTATTCTAAGCGTAAACTATTATGATGATAATCAGGATATTGCTTACCGAATAAAATTTATTGATTCGGATGATGATGGAGTTAGAAAAACTACTTCAGCAAATCAAATGGCATGGAATGAAGATGAATCGAGATGGAAGCTAAAAACAGTAATAGTAAGAGAATTTTCAAGTTCCGGTTATGTTGAGTCTACTATTTCAGAATTGGACACTACTTTAAGCATTTACCCAAGAGATCTATCCAGATCTACATCAGATATTTATCAATTAACCTACTCAGAAGCAATAGATTATATTGATTCAATTGAACGAAGCGGAGCCGGAAACGTCAACTTGCCTAAAGTTCAGTTTTACGGAAGATTGGTTTATCCGCTTTCCATAATTATTGTGATAATTGTTGGCTTTGCTGTTGCTTCAGTAAGACGAAGAGGTGGTAAAGGACTTTATCTCGCAGCAGGATTAGCAATAAGCTTCTTGTATTTGGCTTTTATGAAAATTGCTGAACCTTTTGGCTATTATGGAACTATTAGTCCTGCAATAGCCGCATCTATAGCACACATAAGCTTTTTTATAGTAGGGCTATTTCTTCTTATTTCGGCGAAGAAGTGATCAAGCTTCCGGAACAGGCCCTCTATACATTGGAATGTCAACTTTCTCTTTAGTTGAACTGATTGGCCCATGCTCTTCTTCGAACTTCTTTACATTGTCATTTAAAGCGCCTGCCAATCTTTTGGCATGATCCGGTGTAAGGATCATTCTCTTAACAACCTTAGCTTTCGGTACTCCCGGCATAACTGCGATAAAATCCAGAATAAATTCAGAAGGAGAATGAGTGATCATAACAAGATTTGAATACGTTCCCGTAGCTTCTTCTTCTCTGAGCTCTATTTCCATTTGTCCGGGGTTCATAGTTTGGTTTTTTTCAGCCATAATATTTTTAATCTAAAAATCCTTGTTTTTGCATCCATTCGTCGTTGTATATCTTACCGATATAACGGGTTCCACTATCAGGAAGTATTATAACCATAACATCGTTCGGATTTAACGGATATTCATCTGCAAAATCCAAAGCCCCTTTAACGGCAGATCCACAAGACCAACCAACGAACAAGCCTTCTTCTTTTGACAAACGTCTTGTCATTAAAGCAGAATCCTTATCATTTACCTGAATTACTTCATCCACGTAATCAAAGTTTATTGCTTCAGGAATGATATCTTCGCCAATACCTTCCGTCATGTAAGGTTTGATCTCATTTTCATCAAATTCACCGGTTTCAAAATACTTCTTATAAACAGATCCTACACTGTCAATTCCAATGATCTTAATATCCGGGTTCTTCTCTTTCAAAAATTTAGCAGTTCCTGAAATGGTTCCTCCTGTTCCCATTCCTGCAACAAAATGAGTGATCTTCCCTTCAGTCTGTTCCCAAATCTCAGGCCCTGTGCTTTCATAATGTGCCTGAGTGTTACTCAAATTATCATATTGATTGGGATAATAAGAATTTGGGGTTTCTTCGCTTAAACGTTTAGATACAGAATAATAGCTGTCAGGATGTTCTGCTTCCACATTTGTGGGACAAACAATAACTTCTGCACCAAGAGCTTTTAATATGTCTACTTTGGATTGGCTTTGTTTATCGGTTGTTGTAAATATACATTTATATCCGCGTTGAATAGCAACCAAAGCTAATCCCATTCCTGTATTACCTGAAGTCCCTTCAATTATAGTTCCGCCTGGTTTTATCAATCCTTTCGCTTCAGCATCATCTATCATTTTAATAGCTATTCGGTCTTTAATACTTTGACCGGGATTAAAATATTCTACTTTAGCTAATACTGTTCCGGGTACATTCTTAGCTATTTTTTGAAGTTTTACCAGCGGGGTATTTCCTACTGCTTCAATTACTGAGTTGTAATACATTCTAATTAATCAGATTATTTATTTCCTCAAAGCTAAGGAATATTAAGGAGTGAAATGAACTGCTAATCAGATTTTCTTACAGCCCTTTTCCGAAAGACAAACCACCGGTGATGAAAAACTTATTATATCTTATGGAGTAGCCAGGGGAAAAGAAAAATCTTACCATACCATCTCCCCTTTCAATGTTTTGCTCTCGAAAACCAAAGGTTGGACCAACCCATACATCAAACTTTTGATCCATTGTGCTTAATGTCATAAAAGCACCAAGTTCTGCAAATGAATCTTTATCGGTAGCAAGCAAGTCTGTAACAGACATCGGAAAAGTAAAGCCCTTGAGAGCCCAAAATCCATCGGTATTCAGGTATGAAATTCCCATTCTTAAAACAGCCGGTCTGGTAGTTATTCGTTCAAAATTTAAAGAATAAAGTCCACCATGCCCTAAAAGTTCGAATTGAAGTACATGTACAGGTTTTCCGGTATCTTCTGGGATATCCTGAGAATGTGCGTTACAGCAAAAAATTATGCTTAGAAATAAAACTGATACCCAAATCTTCATCGATCATATAAACTGAGATTATGATTTATAATAGTACAATAATTCCATACTTTTAAAAAAACTAAAAAATCATTCCAAGATGTTCATCGACCAAAAAAAACCTAAAGACTTTGACTGTGGCTACAACCTCGATCTAATGATCGCTGCACTCCCCCGTATTAAAGACGAACAGGAACGCATTAAGTACGCTAAAAGAGCCGTTGGTTTAATTAAGCAAAGTCACCCTACCTGGGTTGATGAAAACGGAAAAAGTGAAGCTGCCTGGGAGTATTTCTTTGAGCTTGCAGAATATGACTTGAATGAGATCGGTATCAAAAGCCCTTTTGCTTCCGGCGAAGACGATGACGCTCAATAATTTAGTTACCAAATAATCGCTTTGTTTAATATTAATCTTAACTAGTTTTACTTGGGATTTGGTATATCTATTCTTATTTTCAATTTAAATTGAAAGTTAATTATTGATAAGGCTTTTATGCCTCAAAATCATTTACAAAACCATTCGTTGACATCCCTGTTTGATTATCAAATAAGTCAGCAAGAGCTTTCAACTTATTTAAGCCAAGCATTGGATTTGTATAAAAAAGGAACAAAGAAGTATTTCTCCTTATCCTTTCCTATTCAAAAAGTAGATGTATTAGCAGTTCTTGAACAAAACTCTGATAAAACATCTTTTGAATATTATTGGGAAAAGCCCTCAGATAATTTTTCTATCGCAGCGGCCGGTGAAGTTGCTAGAATTAGATCTACCGGAAAAAACAGATTTAGTGATGCTTCTCGTGCTGGAAAAAAATTAATCCACGAGATCTTTCATTTCTCAAAACTAACCCATTCTAAAACTGCTCCACATCTGTTCGGTGGTTTTTCATTTTATGATCATAATATCAGTAAAGATTGGGCTGAATTCGGGGCCGCTTCATTTACTCTTCCTGAATGGTCTATTATAGTAAACGGATCTCTTTGCTTACTCACTATTACACTTAAACTTAATAATAATGATAAGGTAGAAACACTTACTAACCATATATATGAACAACTAGTTTATCTGAATGAGTTTTGTTCTTCAGAGAATTATGAAACAGCTCCTGAATCCGACAAAAATCATAATGTAAAACTACCTAATCAAGACTCTCCGGAGTTTTTTAACTGGAAATACTCTATTGATAGTGCTACTAATCATATAGAGCAAGGTAAATATGAGAAAATTGTTTTAGCCAGAAAACTAAGGATCAAAACTCCAAATTTTGTATGTGATACTCATATTCTTAACAAGCTTCGTCATCAATACCCTGACTGCTATTCTTTTTTGATAAGACAAAGTGAGCAATCCAGTTTCATTGGTTGTACTCCCGAAAGACTTGCATCATTTAACAATGAATTTATTCTTACTGAGGGATTAGCAGGAAGTACTCCTAGAGGTACAACTGCTTCAGAAGATGTACAGCTTGAAAATGAATTATTGAAGAGCAAAAAAGATCGTAACGAACATGAATTTGTTATCAATGCAATTTTTAAGAGTTTACAATCTTATTCAGATTCGTTGCATATTCCCAAATTACCTTCCGTAAAAAAATTAACGAATGTTCAACATCTGTACACTCCTATCAGAGCTCATATAAAAAAGGGTGTTTCTAAAACCGAAGTACTGAAAAATCTTCATCCTACTCCGGCTGTTGGCGGTTATCCGCGAGAGCAAGCTGTTCCATTCATCTCTCAATTTGAAGATTTTGACCGGGGTTGGTATGCAGCTCCCATAGGCTGGATCAATGCTAATGGAGATGGAGAATTTGTCGTAGCTATCAGAAGTGGCCTAATTAAACATGATGAAGTCAACTTTTATGCCGGTTGTGGAATCGTAAAAGGTTCTGATCCTTCTAAAGAATGGGAAGAAACCAATCTAAAATTTATTCCTATGTTATCGGCTCTTGACTATGCAAGAAAATGAACCTCAAAATCTAGCTTTTTACTGGTGTACGCTTTTTGTGCGTTCATTATTTGAGGAAGGAGTTCGAAATGTGGTCATTTCACCGGGATCAAGATCAACTCCTCTTACTCTTGCTTTTTCTGCTCATTCAGGAATCAATAAAACTATTGCTGTTGACGAACGTTCTGCAGGCTTTATTGCACTTGGGCAAGCTAAAGCATCAGGTGTCCCCAGTGTTCTGGTTTGTACCTCCGGAACCGCTTTAGCTAACTACAGCCCTGCCGTTTTTGAAGCAACAACCTCCGGAACACCTATTATAATAGCAAGCGCAGACCGCCCTCCTCACCTAAGAGGGCTTGGCGCTTCACAAACCATTGATCAGATCAAGATCTTTGGTAACCAGACTGTTTATTTTCATGAAGCAGGTGAACCAAGTACAAAATCACCTAACCAAAAGAGAATTCAGGTTGCCGCAAAACAAGCGGTGGTAAACTCGATAGAACATCACGGTGTTTCCCATATTAATTTCGCTTTTGATAAGCCATTTGAACCCGAGGCTGATTTTCTTAAATCGATTGAGAAAGAAAATCATAATCATTCCAAAAGATCTCAAACAGATTATTCTCAGCATTTAAATGAGACCGAACTTGGTGAGAAGTTTTGGTCGCAACTGATCTCTGCAGAAAAACCACTTATTATAGTTGGACCAAAAAGTGTGAATACTGATCTCGATTTTATCACACCTCTAGCAAGAGCTTTATCTGCTCCTATAATTGCTGAGCCCGGATCAAATATTCCGAGTTCAAAGCATATTATTTCCGGCTATTCAGGATTTCTCAAAGACTCTGACTACAGAGAACTTCTTAAGCCCGATCTTGTTATCAGAGCGGGAGCATTCCCCACCTCTAAAGGAGTTCAGGAATTATTGGAAGATTGTGAGGGTATTCATCAAATTGCTTTTTCAGATCATAATCTTCCTAATTACGGGAATTTTCCTGTCGATAGAACTGTACATTTAAAAAGTTCCTTAGCCATTCCAGATGTAAATGGGAATGCTGCGCCAACGTGGTTAAAAGAATGGAAAAAAATTTCAAAAAAATATTCCTCTTTTCTTATCGATAACATAAACCCATCTACTCCTTTAACCGATGGATTTATCTTTAAAGAAGCCGCTGATCTTATTCCTAAAAAAAGCTTCCTCATGCTTTCTAATTCATTTCCTATAAGAGATTTAGCTCTTTTTAGCGATTTTTCTGGTCAAGAAATATATGTAAATCGTGGGGCTGCCGGTATTGACGGTATACTTTCAACTACTGTTGGGCTTAACTCTGTGTTGAAAAAAACAAGTGTATTATTTATTGGAGATATAGCTTTTCTTCATGATATAAATGCTTTGTTGCATGCACGAAATGTAACTGAACCACTCGTTATCATCGTTTTAAACAATGGTGGTGGAACTATTTTCAGAATGTTGCCGATTTATAAAATGAAAGAAAAGCATACTCAATTTTTCGAAACTCCTCAGGATTTCAAAATAGTTTCGCTATGCAGAGGTTTTAATGTGGGACATACTATTGTCTCAAAACCCGAACAATTTGCACCTGCTTTTGAAAATTATATTACCAAACCGGGAGTACATGTTATTGAATGTATAACCGATGCAGATGACTCCATGATTGAGCGACACAAGCTTTGGAATTTCTCATTATCTTCCCAAAATGAAGATTAAAGTTCGTGGCATTCAATATTTTTATCAGATCCATCAGCAGAATAAGGACTTACCCTATTTAGTTTTACTGCATGGATTTATGGGAAGTTCTCAATCATTTAAAGAACTTATTCCATCTCTTTCAACTTTTTGTAATCCTATTACTATTGATCTTTTAGGACATGGTGAAACCGATGGATCCGAAATGCATTACAGGTTTGCATCAAGAGAACAAACTGCTGATATAATTAAATTAATATCAGAACAGTTTCAATATCCTCTCTTTTTATATGGATATAGCATGGGCGGAAGATTAGCATTACAGATTGCGCTTCAAAGACCTGATCTAATTCAAGGGTTGATATTGGAAAGCACAACATTTGGAATTGAGAATGAACAAGAGCGACAGGCAAGGCAAGTTTTAGATGCTCAGCGTGCCGACTCAATTTCTGGAAATTTTGATCAGTTTCTAAAGGAGTGGGAATTATTACCGATTTTCGACTCAAATTCTCTCCAAAAAGAAGCAAAAATTCTCATTAAAGAGATCCAAAAAAATCAAACCCCATTATGGATAAGTAATTCCTTATTGGGATTTGGAACAGGAAATATGCCCTGTGTAAAAAATGAACTTGATAAACTAGCTATGCCTGTACAGCTTTTTGCGGGTGAAAATGATCAAAAATTCACTAATGTAATGGCCACCATGCAAAACAGAATAAGTAACGCAATTCTTAAAATTTTTGAGAATGCAAATCATAGAGTGCATATAGAACAAATTGAAGAATTTGTTAAATCATTAAAGAAATTTATCCTAACTAATACCCTCTCATGAACTGGAAAACTGTTAAAGAATACGAAGATATCACTTATAAGAAATCGAATGGCGTTGCCCGAATTGCATTCAACAGACCTGATGTAAGAAATGCTTTTCGACCAAAGACTCTTTTTGAGATGTATGAAGCATTTTCGGATGCTAAAGAAGATAACGATATCGGCGTAGTACTCTTAAGTGCTGAAGGGCCTTCATCGAAAGATGGAAAATATTCATTTTGTTCAGGGGGAGATCAAAGAGTACGATCAAAAACTGGATATCAGGCAGGCGATGGGATTAACCGCCTTAATGTACTTGAATTACAAAGATTGATAAGATTTATGCCAAAAGTTGTTATCGCCGTTGTTCCTGGATGGGCAGTTGGTGGCGGACATAGTCTACATGTTACCTGTGATCTGACCTTAGCGAGTAAGGAACATGCTATCTTTAAGCAAACCGATGCAGATGTAGCTAGTTTTGATGGTGGATTTGGCTCTGCTTTACTAGCCCGTCAAGTAGGTCAAAAAAGAGGACGTGAGATTTTCTTTTTGGGAAGAAATTATGATGCACAGGAAGCATTTGAAATGGGAATGGTAAATGCTGTAATTCCACATGATGAATTAGAGGATACTGCTTACGAATGGGCTCAGGAAATTTTAGGTAAAAGTCCAACAGCTATTAAGATGATCAAGTTTGCCTTCAACTTAATTGATGACGGGCTGGTTGGTCAACAAATTTTTGCAGGAGAAGCCACCAGGTTAGCATATATGACCGACGAAGCTGAAGAAGGTAAAAATGCCTTTTTAGAAAAACGTAAACCTAACTGGGACAAATTTGACCGTAACCCTTCCTAACTATACCTTGGTATCACATTAAACAGCTCTGATTATCAATAGACTTAATCAGAGCTGAACTCTGTACATTTCACCATTTTCTTCAACTATCACAACTGTTTGAGAATCAATAAATGCTACACTTTCTACCTGATCTGCTTCAAATTCAAAGTGCATAACATCACCATCAAAAAAATCATCAGTATCATTTTCGGGGAAAATCCATAATGACTTGTAAGTTAATACTGCGAGTTTTCCGAAAGCGTAATCAGCTGCAGTAACTTCGTCATCAAAATCTACTTTTTGTACCAATTTGAACTCATTTACTTTGTCAACTGTAAGTGTATCCAATCTGAATAGCTTAGTTTCTCTTCCTCTAAATCTTTTTGTAAGTACAAATAATGAACCATCTTTCCAGAAAACAGCCTCAACATCCATTGAATAGTTTAAAAACCGATAGAGAAATCCCTCGGGCTTTTCATAAGTAATCTTAAAAACTTCTGGATCGTTATTAGATTTTGAAGTTGTATTCGGACTCTTAACTCTTATTATTGTTTGGTCTGATCTGCAACTACAATTATTACCTACATCTGCAATCAAAATATTCCCGTCATTATCAATTGCTATATCTTCCCAGTCTTTATTCTTTATTCCAACAATCTCCAGACCTTTAGAGTCTTTATCAGGTAACATCTCCCCTTTTTCATTAACAGCATAAATCCTGTTCTTTGTTCCAGAATCTCCATGCACCCAGTACACATCTTCATATCTAAAATCTTTAACTATTCCTGATACCTCATCACGAGCTGGTTCATCTATCCTCTTATACTTTTTAAGATCTATTTTCTTTGTCGGCTGAGAATAAACACTATTGCTTAACCATAATGTTAGACCGATCAATAATAAAAAAGTAGTTTTAAAATTCATTTAGTAGATTGATTTGTACCTTAATTTGAAACAGCTTTAATTTTATGAAAATACAACACGAAGAAACTGAAACAAAAGGTGCTTTTTATATTTTGGATGACAATACCAGAATAGCAGAGTTAACCTATTCGAAAGCCGGTAGTGAAAAAATTATACTAGATCATACAGAGGTCTCTGACAAACACAGAGGAGAAGGCCTAGGAATGAAACTTGTTTTACACTCAGTTGAATTCGCCAGAGAAAATAATATTAAAATACTGCCTCTTTGTCCTTATGCCCGTTCCGTATTTTCAAGAAATAAAGATTTAAGAGACGTTACATAAAAAAAGCCGTTGCAATCAACGGCTTTTTTAGATTATTTACCTCTTCGGTTTCTTGTTCTGTAATCTTTGAAGGAGTTATCTATATCGAATCTTAGAGTCTCTTCGAAGTCCTCCATTAATCGTTGATGCCTTCGCGCTTGTTCAAAGAAATACCGCCCTCTGTTCAAGTCCATGTTTACTAATTTAAAGTAAATCCTTTTTTGGATTCGTAGTTGATCATTAAGTTGTTCAAGATTTCCGGATCTATATAAACTGCTACCAGAATTTCTTTTACTGTACTTATTAGTGTGCTCTCCTTTTTTTCTCAGGCCTTGATTGTAGAATTGTTTGTTTTCGTACTTCAGAAACCTGATTTTTTCCTGAGTGTCAGATATTTCTTTCTTCATTCTGCGTAGAATATCATTCTTGACGCGCTGTGCTTTTCTGATCTTTTCTCTGTAAACAGCTTTATCAAAATCACTTACATCTTTTTGAAAGGCATGAAACTCACGTATATCTTTATTGCCGTATGTATTAGGCTTAGTATCTGTGCGGTAAGAAACCTCAAATGAAATTCGTGCTTGAGATAGTACACTTTCTGTTCCTAAAAATATTACCAAGAATAGAATTAAAGTTATGAACCGTTTCATGGTGCCTCCTTTTTTGAATAAAGCTTAATTGCTTGAACCAAATAACGATTTTAAAATAAAATCTGTAACCGCATCTTCGTGTTAGCATATAAATGCTATGAAATGAAATAAACAAGTTGGGCAAGATATAGATAAATATGTCGTCTAATAATTGAACCAAAATCCCCAATTATAATTTTAAAGTCATGAAAACTATAGCCCTTACTTTGTTCTTATTGTTATTAACTGCAACTGGTTTTTCTCAAAATAGACAAAGACAAAATGCCCCAACTCCCCCTCCAATTGAAGAAAGAGTGGAAACACTTTTAGAAAAGCTTAATAGTGAATTGTCCTTATCAAAAGAACAACTGGATTCTTCTGAAACGATATTAACAGATTTTTTTACAGCCAGAGATAAAATCATGGCTTCTGGAGGGAGACCCGATCGAAATAAAATAGAATCGATTTCAAATAAAAGAGATACTGAGTTAGAGGCATTGCTCACTGCAGATCAAAAAAAGAAGTATGAAAAAATAAAAGAAGAACTCTTCCAAAGACGAAGAAGACCAAATCAGTAATTTCAGAGGGGCTTTTGCCCCTTTTTTTATATGATAACTTTATTTCAGTTTTTTGTAACATTTGAGAGCATCTCTGCATCTAAGCAGTAAATTTACCTATTGATAGATTCGAATAACGAAATAGAACTTATTGAAAAAGCATTGATGGGAAATCAACGTGCTTTTAAAACACTATATGATCTACATGTAGATGCTTTGTATCGATTTCTGTGTCAGTTTTCTGATCAACCTTCTCAAATTGAAGAATGGACACAAAGAGCATTTATTAAAGCGTTTAAAAAGCTCTCACAATTCAATCAACGTTCAAGTTTTAAGACCTGGTTATTTACTATAGGTTTGAATGAAATGAGGACAGACATGAGAAAGAAAATCCACTTTGAAGATTTAGATGATAAATATATGGAAGCTGAGTCTCAGGAAACTGTTGAAGATTCAACGATATGGAAAAAAGCGAAATCGGCTATTCAACAACTTACACCTGAAAAAAGGATGATATGTTTATTACACATTGCTGAGGATTACAGCCATGCAGAAATAGCCCAAATGATTGGAATTACAGAAGGATCATCAAGAATTATACTACATCGTGCTAAACAAGAACTCAGAACATTGGTTTCGAAATGAACGAAGAAAAATTTTACTCCGAGCAAGATCAACCCTCACCTTTTCAAAAAGAAATGATGTGGGAAAATATTGAATCTGAGATTTCAGCTAACAAAAATGCTCGTATACTGTTTCATTGGAAAAGCTTTTTAATAGGAAATGCCGCCGCGATTCTATTGATTTTTTCAAGCATTGGAGTTGTATCTACTTACAACAATTTCTTTAATCGTTCTTCAACAGAAGAGCAAGTGTATGAGACATTAAATACCGCTACAAAGCAATTGCAACACCTTACCCCTTTATTAATTCAACAGGCCAGTGAGCAAAACAAAAATTCTATTGAATCTACAGCCACTGCCATCGCTGAAATTGACAAACTCATCAATGAGATTAAATCTGATATGCTGATAAATGGCTCGTCGCCTGCAAAAGAAACAAGTTTAAAAAGACTTTACGCTACCAAACTGGATTTCTACAAAGAAATTTTACTAAATCAAGAGGATCAATCATGAAAAATCTGGCAATTATACTTTTCATTCTAATACCCGCATCTGTTTTTGCCCAAAGTGGTAACAAAGAGGGCTCGTTTAACACATTAAATCTTGATCAATTAATGATCCGAATCGATGCAGGTATGACCATTAACCTCAAAGGATCCGATACCGATCAAATTACTTACACCTATGAATTTGAAGGAAATGATCAGGCTTATAACCACCTTTTTATGAATTTTGAACCGGATTTTAGATTGAATGGCGGTAATGCATATCTAAACATCGAATTTCCTGAGCACAAAAAAAAGAACGTTAATTACAGGATAAAGAAGAACATACTTACACTTAATATCCCATCTAAAATAGATCTGGAAATGGTTACCAGATATTCAAAAATAGATGTAACTAACATTGAGCGTACAGCAAAAATTGAAAATAGAAGTGGGTCTGTAAAGTTAAATCAAATAGGCGAATCAGTTACAGTTTATAATGAATACGGTAATGTTGATGTTAATTCTGTTGCCGGTGATGTAGAAATAACGAGTCGTTCCGCTACTGTAGATGCTAAAAATATTAAAGGAAATCTGAAAGTAAGTAGCAATTATTCAAAAATGAATCTTTCTAAAATTACAGGGACTCTTTTCGTTGAAAATAAAAGCGGGACTGTAAATGCTTTTGATCTGGATTCTGATTTCAGAGCGAATGGCGATTATACCGACTATGAACTCACTAATATCAGAGGTAATGTTCAAATCAATAACAAAAATGGAACTATTAATCTTGATGGAGCAGAAAGCGTATTTATATCAGGAGATTATTCAAATATCAAGGCTTCTAACCTAAGAGGAGAACAGGTTCAAATAGAAAGTAAATCAGCAAAACTGGAGCTAAATAATGTACTTGGAAGACTCATGATAAATGGTGGGTATCTGAATATTGAACTTGAAGATATTGCAAAAGATGTTTCTATCACTAACAGGTCTGGAAAGGTTTCAGCCAGCAATCTTAAAGGTTCATGTAGAATTTCCGGTGATTACAATAAGATCAAACTTGACGACTTTGAGGGCTCTGAAATACAAATAGAAAATCGATCAGGCGATATTGAAATAAATGCATTGAATCATTTAAATCTGGTTAATATCGAATCTTCATATACTACAATAAAGCTCAACCTTGCTTCAGCATTTTCGGGCAATGTCAGGTTCTTTGTTACTTATGGAAAACTAACTCACCCCTATAAACTTAATAATGCTACACTCGTTGATGAAAGGAATTCAACGAAAATTGAAGGTACAGTAGGAAACGGAACCGGGCAAATGGAGATAGAATCCCGAAATGGAAATGTGATAATTACCCAAAAATAGGAATCTTTATTCACGGCGAATTGCATCAACAGGAGTTAGTTGTGCAGCTCGCCATGCCGGATACGTGCCAAATACAATTCCCACTACCAGTGCAATAATCAATATTGATAGTACTGTACCTGAGCTTATTGCCGCCCGGAATTGTCCTATTTCTGTAAATGAATTTACAATGGGTACAAAAATAAAGATCCCTATTATTCCTACTATCCAACCCAAAATACATCCTACAAAAGAGATAGTTACTGACTCTGCCATAAATTGAAAGACTATATCTTTCTTTTTTGCGCCGGTAGCTTTTCGGATTCCAATTTCTTTTGTTCTTTCAGTGACGGATATCAATAACACATTCATTACTCCTATTCCCCCTACTAAAACTGATATTCCGGTTATAGCTCCCATTATCAATTTGAATAAAAGTATACCTTGAGAAAATTGCTCCACACGAGCTCTGTTTGTAGAAATAGTAAACGCATCGCTGGTTTCTTCAAACGAACGATCTAGCCATTTTTTGATCTCATCCTCAAGTTCAGGAATTTGCTCAGCTTTGTTAGCTTTAAGAATAATGTTCGGATAAGATTTTGATAAGTTAGTATATGCTGTTACAGGAATAAAAACCTTTTGCCTGCTTTGATTGCTTCCCTTAATAATTCCTACAACGTTGAATTCACTCTCTTCAATTCTAACCATTTTCCCAGCTAGATCCTGCCCCGTCTCTGAAAGCTTAAATGCAATCTCCTGAGATAAAACTATAACATTTGAAGAGTTCATTACATCTTCTTCAGTTATAAACCTTCCCAGCAACAAGCTATCGTTTGAAAAATCTAAGCCAGACTCCATCGTTCCCTGCAGATAAATTCCGGAAGTAGAATCTCTGAAAGATATTTCAGTAGAACGGATTCCTGTGTACTCTAAAAGAGCTTTATCATTAACTAATGATCTTAACTCGTGAACATTTTTAATAGTGAATTCAGGTCTGTTTTTTATTTCAATTCGAATTTCATCAATTACTTTGGTACGCTTAGAGTTTACGGTTATAAAATTCAGTGAAGTTGTATTCGCTATTTGTTCTCTACCGGTTTGTTCCAGCCCGTCACCTAATGCCAGAATACCCACTAAAGCAGCAACACCGATTATGATTCCTAAAGTAGATAAAAATGTATGAAGCGGGTTTGCTCTTATATTTTGAAGAGCTATCGAAATTGATTTAAAGAATTGACTCATAACCTCTGTTATTTTGAAGGTCGATTACGATCAAAAAAGGATCCTGTTTCGAAATAAAAAAAGCTCTGCAAATCAGAGCTTTTGGGTAAGATTTTTAGATTTTAAAGTCCTTCAAAAACCCCTGAAGCCATCATGGCTCCAAAAATTAATCCAATTAGCACAAAATATAGAACTGTTGATAGTACAATCACTATTAAAGCAGCTCTAGACCAGTTTCTTTTATTAGGATTAGCAGTATCACTAAATCCCCAAACAAAAAGCATTATAAATCCTACCATTGGAATACAAGTTATCAATAGTGTGATAAGCCAGTCCTTCATTGACATAACCGGGGCTGTTTCACGATTATCCATATATACCTCGTTGTTGTTAGTTAAGCTGTTGCTTCAGAATAAACTGAAATACGGGTATAAATTCAAAATTCTAAGAAAGGCTACTTAATAATGATAGAAGTAGAAAAATTATTTCCATCAACAATAAACATAGAATCTTCCCATGAAGCCGGACCAAATCTCCCTCTTGCGTTATTCGAAAATCCGTAATTCTCTTTTGGGATCCCCAATAAATTTGTATCTATTTTGCCATTCTCATTTTTATCGTGATAAACAGCTATTGCATATTCACCGGATGGGAGCATTTCTTGTTTCCAGATAATAGTGGAGCTGTCGGCAGGTAACACTATAGCATGAATCGGCTCTTTAGTGTACTTCTCTTTAGAATTAAATACTGCAATTCTAATTTCCCCTTTAAGATCTTCTATTCCTTGAATGTAGAGTTTGAATTCAGTGAAGTCTCTATTTTCAGGATAGGAAATCTCCTGAGCTTTCGAAACTTGCCCCGCATAAAATAGGAATACCAATAATGCTACAAAGTGTAATTTACTTTTCATAATCTGTTTTTTGTAAAACTAAGCAGATAATTATTACCGCAAAAATGAATTATTGTTTCCTAATGCTCATTCTCCGGGCGTCCACTCGTAAAATTCTTCGCATTTTACACAATCATTAATAATCCATTCTTTTACACCTTCATAGTTCGAATGTTCAAACAACAGATATACAAGCGTTTCTAAATAACCAGCCTCTTTAACCTGAACTAAGTAAGGCACGTAAAACTCCCTGACAAATCCTTTTTCCTCATAATCTTCCTGAGTTTCTCCCAGAAGATTCAACATGTACTCATAATTTTCCACAAGAAACTCTATTTCTGATAATTGTTCTCCTTCTTTTTTATACTTGGATGAGACACTGTGCAAGGCTATTACCGTCCCAAGTCCATTCATTTGTTCATTGTCTTGTGAATTTCCGAAAAGTGCATTTAATGTAATATTTATCTCATTAGTTGTTGTATCTCTTTCGGATGAATCAAACGATTCATTAATAAGTTGAAAGACTTCATCACTTCTTGGAGTATCTGATTCGTAAAACAGAAAATAAGTATAAGCTAGTATTGCAGGGATTGTATTCCCGTTACTTCTATATAAATTACCTAGCAAAAGGTGACTACTGGAATGTTCAAAGTTAGTAAGTACAGCATTTTGTAAGCTTATCATTCCCTGATCACTATCCCCAACGTTTAACGAGGTAATAGCTAGACTATAATGCAGTAAGTGAAAGTTTGGATTTACTTCTATTCCTTTTTTAAATGCCTTAATAGCTTCTTTTGGTTTACCCAGCATATCAAGTGTTATGCCATGCATATGATAAAATAAGTACAAATTTTCGCTGTCGATCTTTTCTCCTTGTTTTAGATAGACAAGCGCTTCTTCCAGATTATTTGACTCCATCGATGAGTATGATATCTCGTACAAAGCTGATGCTGAATTAGGCTTTTGCTGTAGAATTCTTTTATAATATTCTTTTGCCTGATCATAATCTTGTTCGTCGTGACTAATAATTCCAAGTTGCAACCAACCTTCTTCCTGTGCATTCAAGGGTTGGTCTTCAATTAATTCAGAAGGTTGTTCAATGCTATATTTTGAGCTTCCACATGATACTAGTAGTGGAATAAGCACTATAAAAAGTAATTTCTTCATTCTGGTTTGTTAAGTTTAATATAATTTTGAGCCGTTTTCGACTTTTTGATCCGGGCTGATAAGAACTACTCTGCCTTCGGAGTCCGGTAATCCGGTTACTAAGCATTCTGACATGAATGGACCAATTTGTTTTGATGGAAAATTTATAACGGCAATAATCTGCCTGCCTATTAGATCTTCTTTTTTATAGTGTTCTGTTATTTGAGCAGATGATTTTTTAAATCCAATCTCTTTACCAAAATCTATTTCAAGTTTATAAGCAGGCTTTCTGGCTTCAGGAAAATCTTTGACTTCTGTGATTGTACCTACTCTCAATTCAACTTGCTCAAAATCTTTCCAGGAAATTTCATTCATAAATACAGGGTTTACCAATCTAAAGACAAAGCTAAGAATATTTGCGCCAAATAATACAAAGGCAAACCTATAATCTTGTTCTTAAATTCTGATTTAATAAACTTTTCTCTCGCAACATATAGATCAGAAATTGCAAATACAAAAGCTCCAATAAGAACTCCGTTTCTATAACTTCCCTCCCATGCATATCCTGAAAGAGAGCACATAATTCCAATTATGATCATGTAAACTATCACCATTGCCTTGAACTCAGAGTGTAGCCCGGGAATAAGCCATTTGTATGAAATCAACATTAAACATAACGCAAGTAAAGTAGTTACATAAAACGAGATCCCTAGAGCACCTATGCTTACAAAAGCTAGAATAAAAGCTATATGAGCCATTGCAAAGCTTACAATCCCGATCTTAAAAAAATTCTTTTCAGCACTTTTTATTAAAAATATATCTCCAGTTAAACTGAAAACAAACCCCGCTATCATCCATTTTGAAAAAGTACTAGTCACGTCAGCTAAGGTTAAAGCTATTAACACAAAAGCAGAAGAAGCTATGATCTTGAATATCCATCTACCCCAAACAGACTCATTCTTTTCTGCCCATAAAAGAGCAGATAGAGACAATAAACAAATGATCGCAAAAACTAATGTTAGCATATAATTATATCTAACAGACAATAAAAAACTCCGATAACTTTCGCTAACGGAGTTTCAAGAAAACTTCAATAAGTGAGTGAGAATCTTATGAAGCTGATTTCACAGTTTTAATAATTCGTGCAGCTGCAGTATATGGATCAGCATTAGAAGCAGGTCTTCTGTCTTCTAACCAACCTTTCCAATCGTTTTCTACTGTAGCAATTGGAATTCGAATAGACGCTCCACGATCAGAAACGCCATAACTGAATTCATCATGAGCAGCTGTTTCATGCTTACCTGTAAGCCTTTCTTCATTATAAGCGCCATAAACTGCCATATGCTCTTTAATAACCGGAGCAAATGCTTCACAGATCTTATCGTACACTTCTTTTGATCCGGCTTCTCTCAATACAGAATTTGAGAAATTTGCATGCATTCCTGAGCCATTCCAATCAGTATTACCTAAAGGTTTTGGATGCCAATTAATAGTCAAACCATACTGTTCAGCGGTTCTTTCCAGAAGATAACGAGCAACCCAAATTTGATCACCGGCTGAATCAGCACCTTTCGCAAAGATCTGGAATTCCCATTGCCCAGCAGCTACTTCTGCATTAATTCCTTCTACATTTAAACCAGCTTCCAAACAGATATCTAAATGTTCTTCCACAAGATCTCTACCAAAAGCTTTATCCGCACCTACACCACAATAATAAGGGCCTTGAGGAGCCGGATAGCCGCCTACAGGAAACCCATAAGGCAAGTTTGTCTCAGGATCCCATAAAAAATATTCCTGCTCAAATCCAAACCAGAAATCATTGTCATGGTCATCAATGGTTGCCCTTCCGTTGGTTTCATGAGGAGTTCCATCTGCATTCAAAACTTCTGTCATTACCAAATAAGCGTTTACTCTTGCCGGATCATGATAGATTGCAACAGGTTTAAGTAAACAGTCTGAAGAATTACCAACAGCTTGCTGTGTTGAACTTCCATCGAACGACCAAATTGGAGCGTCTTCCAATTTTCCGGAGAAGTCGTGTATTACTTTTGTTTTGCTACGAAGACCTTGAGTAGGAGTCGTTCCATCTAACCAAATATATTCGAGTTTTGATGCAGACATTTTATAATGAAATTTTAAATTTAAATTAACGGCTAAAGATAAGTGCTTTATTAAATAAGACTCAATTATTTTGGCTTATTTTTATCAACAATTAATTAAAATAGGTTAACAATTTAATTATCCGTATTTATTTTCGAATTGCAAAAACAAAAGCGCTTCCAGACTTAAGAATTTAGCGACAATAGATTCTCACTTCATTTTTTTAGGCTTCAACTAAAGTGCTATCTTACAATCATAGTGTTTCCACAAAAATATTCATGAATTTTTGATTTTTGAACAGTCTTAATCTTAAAATTTGGGTAGAAGCTGCGCGTCCTAAAACTTTAGCAGCAGCATTTGTTCCGGTACTAATAGGAGCAACAATTGCTTTTCAGGATAACCTCATAAACTGGACAGCAACTTCTGTAGCGCTACTTTGCGCTTTTTTAATTCAGATAGGAACAAATTTTGCGAACGACTACTTCGATTTTGTTAAAGGAGCTGATACTGATGAGAGAATTGGATTTGAACGAGCTACATCAAAAGGCTTGATATCACCTAAATCAATGTTAAATGCCACCATATTAAGCATGTGTTTAGCATTTATTTTTGGGCTATATCTTGTTTGGATCGGTGGTACTGTAGTTTTAGCGATTGGGTTACTTTCTTTGCTATTTGGAGTCCTTTATACCGGAGGTCCATTTCCTTTAGGATATAACGGTCTTGGAGATGTATTTGTATTTATTTTCTTTGGTATAGTTGCTGTAATGACGACCTACTATGTCAATGCTTTGGAATGGTCAATCGATTCCTTTTGGGCTTCTCTTGCTGTAGGAGCTTTATGTACAAACATTTTAGTAGTGAATAATCTCAGAGATGTTGATCAGGATAAAAAAGCAGGAAAGAAAACATTAGGGGTACTTTTCGGAGATACAATGCTGAAGATCGAATATTCATTAATGTTGATTTTGGCTTTTGCAATTCCACCTCATTTTTATTTTCAACTCCATTACGATGTATGGATCTTCCTCCCTTTTCTGATTTTGCCAATTGCTGTTCTGCATGCCAAAACTATTTGGACCGAAACTGAGAAGAGAAATTTAAATCAACAACTAGAGAAAACTGCCAAGTTCATGACATTATTTGGCTTCTTATTTTCTATTGGTATAATTTTATAATGCTCAAATACTATTCTTACAGAATTCCATTTCGAAATCCTTTTAAAATCTCCGGAGCGAATTATGAATTCAGAGAGGGTATTATCTTAGAATTTGAACATGAAGGAATAAAAGCGGTTGGAGAAATAGCCCCTTTACCCGGATTTTCAGTTAACACTTTGGATCAAGTGCTTTCTGTTCTTCAACTAAATAAAAAGCCTTTGGAAAACGCTATGGTTAAAGGTGAATTTCCTCAGTTTTTCTATGTATTAACACAAATACATGATATTCCTTCATTGAAATTTGGGCTTGATACATTGTACCATGATTATCAATCTAAAAGGAAGGGGATTTCATTAATTGAGTTTTTGTTTCCTAATCATACTGACAAAGTAGTTGTTTCAAATGCTGTGCTGGGCATCACTGATTTAGAGACTACCGTTAGCAATGCTAATAAACTTATTAAAGATGGGTTTAATACCATCAAAGTAAAAGTAGGTAGCGATTTTGAAAAGGAATTTAAAATTCTGACTGCTTTACGGACCAACTATCCTTCACTACGAATCCGAATTGATGCCAATCAATCCTGGACTTTTAATGAAGCAGTTTCAAATCTGAAAAAAATTGAAACTTTAAATATTGAGTACTGTGAAGAACCCCTATTGCCTGATGATTTACATCAAATAAGCCTGCTTAAAAAGAAAGTAAAAATAAAATTAGCCGCGGATGAGTCCATTGGGAACAAAAAGACAAACATCCCACTATCAATGCAGAATGAGTTTGATGTTTTCGTTTTAAAGCCATCTATGATTGGTAGTTTTTCGGAAATTTACGTAACAAAACAATTAGCGGACTCTCATTATACCGATATTGTGTTTACTACGTCATTAGAAACTAAAATAGGAAGGACAGTTACAGCAATTTTAGCTACGGGTTGGGGCGCTAACAATTATGCGCATGGATTAGCTACGGGTTCTCTGTTATCATTTGATTTAAATGATCAAACAGAAATAGAGTTGGGCACGTACGTTATTCCACAAAAACCCGGACTCGGAATTGATTTGAATTATAATTACCTGAAAGAGATTATTTAAATAGTGTTTAAGTCAAGATTACATATGTTTGAATTTGGGAAGTCGGAACCACAGCAGGTTTTCCTTACTTCTGAGCATGGGATGTACACCTACAGTGATCTTGAAAGATTCACTGCTTTTTTTCTGGATATCATCAAACAAAAATCTGACTCATTAAAATGGCCTGTTGCTTTTCTATCAGAATCATCTGATCTGCTTATTTTCGCTATTGCTGCCGCTTGGAATCTTGGGATTCCGATCATACCCTTAAGTCCTAAATTGACTCAAAATGAGCTTGAAGACATTATTGAGGAATTGAGTCCTTCATTGATCTTTTGTGATACTGCAAACAGAAACAGGCTTGATGGTGAAGATGTGATACATATGGATGAAAATTTCTTCCTTAATGCATTCACATTTGATATAAGAGATCTGAAACTTCCCAATTCTTCAAAAATCAAAGAAGACACTATATTCGGATATTTCCTTACTTCAGGTACAACAGGAAAATCTAAGATTGTTCCGCTGAAAAGAAGGCAAATGCTTTCGGCCGCTAAAGCGTCGGCCAGAAATTTTCAGCCTGAACCCAATCACTTTTGGCTATTATGTTTGCCTCTTAACCATGTTGGTGGAATCTCTATTATTTTCCGCTCCCTCCTTTATGGTTCAGCTATTTACAGAATGGGACGTTTTAACGAAGAGATGGTAACTGAATTTTTATCTGAGAATCCTCGTTTTCAGGCGGCTTCATTAGTTCCAACTATGTTATCCCGTCTTTTAAAAAACCCATTATTTAAAACACATCGAGGTTTTAAAGCAATATTGCTTGGTGGCGGTCCAACTACACAACAGCTACTAAAGAGATCTGTTGAAAGAGGAATTCCCATTGTTTCCAGCTATGGCATGACAGAAACCTGTGCTCAAATAGTAGCCAACCCAATGACTACTCCATCAGGAATGTATACTCCGCTCAAAAGTGTGGGCAAACCCTTCCCTCCTAATCAGCTACAAATAAGAGATCCTGAAGGAAAGGTTTTAGGCAAAAATCAATCGGGAATGATATGGCTAAAAGGGCCTCAGGTATTTGATGGGTACTATGAAAGTGATGAGATCTCCGATATCTTTGACAAGAATATGTGGTTCAAAACCGGAGATTATGGTCATTTAAATGGTTTTGATCAGCTTTTTATAGAATCCAGAAGAGAAGATCTGATCATCACAGGAGGAGAAAATGTAAATCCTGTTGAAGTAGAAGAAGCGATTCAAAAATTACCTTCGATTAAAGAAGCTGTTGTGTTAGGCATTCCAGATGAAGAATGGGGACAAAAGGTGACTGCTGTTATAACTCTTATGAACGGAAAAATTCCGGATTTAGAAGAAATAAAAAATATGCTTTCAACAGAACTAACTGATTTTAAAATTCCAAAGGAATTGATCGTGGTGGAAAAGTTGCCTAAAACCGTTATGGGAAAAGTTAAAAGGTGGGAACTTGCTCAACAAATCATAAAAAAATAATCTGGAAAGATCTTATGTTGGGATAGAAACAGTAAAAGTTGTTCCTTTCCCCTCTTTGCTTGTAAAGCTCACTTCTCCATCATGCAGATTAGTAAATACTTTTACGATCCAGAGCCCCAGACCGGAACCAAGTTCGTTCTTAGTGCCATTCGATGAATTTGAAAAAGCATTAAAAATAGTTTGTTTGTCATCTTCAGGAATCCCAACTCCTGTGTCTTTTACTTTAATAAGAACCTTGCCTCCCTGCTCTTCAATATTCAACTCTATTTTACCGCCTTCCTTAGTAAATTTAATAGCGTTCTGAATTAAATTATTTAGAACCGAAATTATTTTTTCAACATCTAAGATTAGTTTTGAACCTTCAGGCAGATCAGAAGTTGTTATAAAGTCTATCCCTTTCATCTCAAAATAGATCTTATGATTCTTTTCCAGTTTGTTAAATATCTCTTGTGGAGTTACTTCTGTTTTGTTTAGCTGAATTTTCCCATCGTCGAACCGTGCAAGAGACAACATATTATCCAAGAAACGAGCATGGTTATCGTTACTTACTTCAATTAAATCAATGTATTTGAAAATGTCTTCTCGGTTAGGATTTTCATCTTCAAGTTCACTTCTAATTAATTCATTGGCAATTTTTATAGACCCGATCGGGGTTTTTGAGTCGTGGGATACCATAGCGATCAATCGATTTTTCAATTTCAAAAGATCATCAAGTTCTTCAATACACCTTTGTGTATTTCCCATTAACATTCCTGCCTCGTCTTCAAAATAAGTAGGCAAATCAGAAATCTCTTTCTCAGCGTTATAAGTGATTACGGCTTTATTAGTTAATAATATTGGAGCTAGTAATCTAAATATAAAGTAGAGTGTCACAGAAGCTCCAATTACCGTAGCAAATAAAAGGACAAGTAAAATAGACGCTTTTTCATCAATTGGTGATATCATTACCAAATACAAAAACAATCCAATTAAAGGAATATGAGTTCCTATAAATGCAATTAGGAAAATCTTTCCGGTATAGCTTTTAGGCCATCCCAATGAACTGAATATTTTATAAAATGATAAATTGTTTTTCATAACTACCTTAGTTTATAGTTTTATCGACGTTACTTCTTATTTCTTAATAAAAAAAGCGTTCTAAGTATTTGATTTTTTATTTTTTGAAAAGAATATTTCATTTAATAGATTAGCCAACCATTTTTATAAAGTCATTCAAACTATGAATTTACCAACTGTAATAACCTTTTTTAGTTTTCTACTATTCAGCACCTCTATAATAGCTCAAGAAAGTGATACAAAAACAACTAAGAAACCAATACAATTAAAATCAAAGTCAGCTTCTGCAGCTTACTACTCTCCCGGTTTTGGATATACGGGAGGAAGTAATCCTTCCTATATTTATAGAGTTGGATATTTTGGCATAGAACAGAAAGTGAGTTTTTTTGGAGACAATTTAAGAGAAGAAGTTAAAGATAATCCGGAGGCGCTGGAACAGATGAATATTTTTGCAAAGAAGAAAAAGAATCTGGTTGCAGGATATGTGGTTGCAGGAAGTGGAATCGTACTTACTGCTTTCGGACTGGAAAAAACCGGTCAGCAAACTTTTGATCCCAGAACAAATCAATATCAGGATAAATACGGGCTCAAACCCATCGGAATTATGGGTATGGGAATGGCATTTACCGGTATCATAGTTGCAATTGTAAATGGGAGCAGCGCTACCAAATACATTGAGAATGCAGTTGAAGCTTACAACAATGGATTAGACTTAACCTCAGAAGAGGGAACAACAGTAATGAAAATAAACTTTGCTCCCACCATAAACCCAAACTTTGTTGGGGCTGGATTTAAGGTAAGTTTATTTTAACCTAAACCGACCCGCTCAAAAATAACATCTACATTTCTGGTGTGATGTTTCAGGTCAAAAGCATCTTCGATCTCTTCTTTGCTGAGTTGTGATGAAATAAACTCGTCGTTATCGATCAATGGACGGAATAACTTTTGATTTTCCCACGATTCCATCGCCAACGGCTGAACAGCATCGTATGCTTGCTCTCTGTTGATGCCTTTGTCGATCAGTTTATTCAGAATACGCTGAGAGAAAACCAATCCCTGTGTTTTCCAGATATTAGCTTCCATATTTTCTTCAAATACCACCAAATTCTCGATCACATTCGCAAAACGTGAAAGCATATAATCCAGTAATGTAGTCGCATCCGGAAGAATGATACGCTCTGCAGAGGAATGCGAAATATCACGTTCGTGCCAAAGCGGTATGTTTTCAAAAGCGGTAACCATATATCCACGAAGTACTCTTGCACATCCTGTAATATTCTCAGAACTGATCGGGTTTCTTTTGTGCGGCATAGATGACGAACCCTTCTGCCCTTTTCTGAAAGCTTCTTCTGCTTCACGAACTTCACTGCGTTGCAAATGACGAACTTCCACTGCCATTTTTTCCATAGTTGAACCGATCAAAGCCAAAGTTGATATGTAAAAAGCGTGTCTGTCTCGCTGTAAGGTCTGGGTTGAAATCGGAGCAGGAGTTAATCCTAATTTCTCGCAGGTGTATTGCTCTACTTCCGGAGGAATGTTAGCAAAAGTTCCTACCGAACCGGACAGTTTTCCAAACTCCACATCAGCAGCTGCTTTTTCGAAGCGCTCTAAATTTCTTTTCATTTCGGCATACCACAGTGCGCACTTCAATCCGAAAGTAGTTGGCTCTGCATGAATTCCATGCGTTCTTCCCATCATCACAGTGTACTTATGAGCCTTCGCCTTTTCACCTAACACTGAAATTATTCGTTCAAGATCTTCTCGGATCAACTTGTTGGCTTGTTTTAGGCGAACTCCCCAGGCTGTATCTACCACATCCGTGGAAGTCAATCCGTAGTGGATCCATTTTTTCTCTTCACCCAACGTTTCCGATACCGCTCGCGTAAAAGCCACCACATCGTGACGAGTTTTGGCTTCGATCTCTTTTATTCTATCTAACTTGAAAGATGCTTTTTCATACAACTTGTCCACATCTTCCATAGGGATAGTTCCCAACTTAGCCCATGCCCAACACGCTGCAAGTTCAACCTCCAACCAGGCTTGAAATTGATTTTCTTCCGTCCAAATGTCTTCCATTTCTTTGCGGGAATATCGGGATATCATAAAAGTAGTTTGTTTAGTTTTTCAAATGATTGAGACATGAGTTCGATCTTAGTAATTGCTCAAGATGTCACTATTTCGTCATTCCTGCGCAGGCAGGAATCTGGATCGAATTTAAAAACAATTAGTGCCAAATATGAGATCTAGATTCCAGGCATTCGCCGTGGAATGACCTTGGAATTAATTTCAATCTACTGTTTAAAATCAAACTCTGTTTTAAGATAAGGTTTCTGAATACAGATTGCCTCGATTCGATTATTTTTTTTGAATCAGAAATTATGTGTTGGAATAAAATTTTATTAATCGTAATATTGCAATGAACAAATAGAAATGTAATGGGACTCACCAAAACCGAAATTTTTACAGAGCAACAAAACAAGATAGCAGTGTTTGCAAAAGCCTTTGCTCATCCTGCCCGCGTTGCCATACTCCAACAATTATTTTCAACTGATTCCTGCATTTGCGGTGACTTAGTTGAAGAAATTGGTCTTGCCCAACCTACGATCTCTCAGCATTTAAAAGAACTGAAGAATCTCGGGCTCATTCAGGGAAATATTGAAGGAACCAGTGTATGCTATTGCATAAACAAAGAAAACTGGTCAGAGATGAAGTCTATCATTGCTCAATTTTTGGATCAGGATATCAACGGAACAAACTTAAACTGCTGTTAGCTTTAAAATCATCAATACAGAATCATGAAATTATCTCAAATTAAACGTACCCTTGTCGACCTGGAATCTATCGCCTTCCAATTACCGAATGGCGAGTTAGTGCCAAGACATTTTCACGTGACCGAAGTCGGTATGATCACGAAGAACTTCATCGACTGCGGTGGAACACTCAGAAATGAAGAAGTGATCAACTTCCAGTTGTGGAGTGCAAACGATTACGATCACCGCATCCATCCGGAAAAACTGTTGCACATCATTGAGCTATCAGAAAAAACCTTAGGACTTCCTGATCTGGATATTGAAGTAGAATATCAGGGCGAAACCATTGGCAAATACGGTCTCGATTTTGACGGAACTAATTTTCTGCTTACTACCAAAGCTACTGATTGTCTTGCAAAAGATAATTGTGGAATCCCGGTTTCTAAACCAAAAGTGAAATTATCAGAGTTACAAACCGCCGGCTCATGTGCTCCGGGAAGTGGTTGCTGTTAATCTATTAATGATCTGAAAATGACCACAACTGTATCTCCCCTTTTTGATGAGCTATTGAGCTACACCAAAGAACTGGAACAGAATTTTGATTCCATCCCCGAAGATCGAAAAGACAAACTGCGTTCTTTGAGTGAATATCTTTCGGGAAAATGGAATTCGAATCAAACTCCTAAAGCGATCATCATTTGCACTCATAATTCCAGAAGAAGTCATTTGGGGCAGTTGTGGTTAGCGGTTGGAGCTGATCATTACGGACTTCCTGAGATCGAAACTTTTTCCGGAGGAACCGAAGCTACTGCTTTTCATCCCAATGCGGTAAATGCGGTACGCAGAGCCGGATTTAAGATAGAAACCGAAGATCCCGATGCCCCCAATCCTGTTTACCAAATTTCCTGGAAAGAAGATATGGATGCATATAAAGCTTTTTCAACCCGATTTGATGAAGCTCCGAATCCGACTAAAGAATTCGCCGCCATTATGGTGTGTTCTGAAGCGGATCAAGGATGCCCTTTTGTACCCGGAACAGATTTCAGACTGGCTCTTCCTTTCGATGATCCCAAAGCCTTTGACGGAACTGATCTTCAGGATGTAAAATACGATGAACGCTGTAAACAGATCGGTACTGAAATGTTATTTGTAATGAGTAATGTAGTGTTGAAATGAGAAAATACTTTGCTGAATTCATCGGAACGTTTGCTTTAGTTTTTTGCGGAACCGGAGCCATTGTGATCAATGATGTAACCGGAGGAACGGTAACGCATGTTGGAGTAGCCATTACCTTTGGATTGATCGTTACAGCGATGATCTACGCATTTGGTAAAATTTCAGGAGCACATATCAATCCTGCGGTTTCCATAGCTTTTGCGGTTACCGATCGATTTAATGAAAAGCAGGTTGCTCCATATATTATTGCTCAGGTTGGCGGAGCCATTTTTGCTTCCGTGATCTTAGCTTTTCTGTTTCAGGAGCACGAAGGATTAGGCGCTACCCTCCCGGCCGGAGACTGGCATCAAACCTTTATTCTGGAAATCATTCTTACCTACTTTTTGATGGTGGTGATCTTGTTTGTAAGTCAAAATAAAGCCGTCACTGAATTCACCGGATTGGCTGTGGGATTTGTAGTTTTACTTGAAGCCATGTTCGCGGGACCGATCACAGGCGCTTCCATGAATCCCGCCCGCTCCATCGCCCCTGCCATCGTCTCGAGAAATCTTACTCATCTTTGGATGTATATCGTCGCACCAATTATTGGAGCTCTCCTTGCCAGCGGAACTTGGTTTTTGTTGAGGGAAGAAGACTAAAGCCTTTCATCTTTATTTAGTCCCATTTTAGTCATCCTATCAGAATAAAATGATAGCTATGTTTTGATAATAATTCGTTTTTATTCATTTTACTCCTACTTATTTAAGAATAAGATGAATAAAACTTAAACATTAAACTGTGATATGATGAATACAATGCGTCATATTCTTATGTTGCCTGCCATTAAATGAACAAAATCCCGAACAAAAATTGTAAATTGCAGAATGATTAAAGAATACGAAATAGAGAATAAAGAAATTTCACTTGTTGAGGAAAGTGGCAAGAATAAATACGGGCAGTATTTTACTCCAAAAATTGTAGCCGATTTTATGGTTAGTTTAGCCGATATAACGTCTGATTCAAAAATTTTAGAGCCGTCATCAGGGCAAGGTGTATTTTTGGATATACTTTACAATAAAGGATACAGAAACATTATTGCCTATGAGATTGATAGAGAGCTTAGTGGTGATTATAACTTTGTTAGGTACGAGAGTTTTGTATCCGCAAAAGTAAGTGAGAAGTTCGACTTAATTATAGGTAACCCACCTTATATAAGATGGAAAAATTTAGAACCAGAACTCAAAGAAGAGTTATCTGGTAACACACTTTGGAATAAATATTTTAATAGCTTATGTGATTACCTCTATATATTTATTTTAAAATCTATTGAAATATTAAACGATAATGGACAGTTAATATTTATTTGTCCTGAATACTGGATGAACACAACTCATTCTATTTCTCTAAGGAATTATATGGTTGAAAATGGATATTTTGAAGAAATATACCATTTCAATGAAACACCTATTTTTAATAATGCTACTGTATCTGTTGTTGTTTTTAAATACATAAAATCTAAGACCAAACCAAAGGAAATTAGTATTACAAAGTATTATAAAAACAAGGTATTAAATAACAGTATCCTTTTGGAGCTAAAAGACATTCATACAAAGAATAGCGATATAGAAAAATTTAGTGTTCCTCAATTCGTGAAAAACAAACGTTGGTTATTAACAAACCAAAATGAAATTGAACTAATTAATAGTTTTGAAAAAGCGTGTTCTACTAAAATAGAAGTTAGTCAAGATTTATTCAATCTTTCAAAAAATGCGACATTTCCAACTATTGGTGATAAGTGCGACATTGGCAATGGAATGGTTAGTGGATTAGATAAAGCCTTTCAATTGAATGGTCAAGAATTAACAGAATACGAAAAATCTAAAACCATTAAAGTAATTAAAGCAAAGAACCTTGAGCCATTTATATATAATGATATTACCAAGTATATCTTCACAAATGATATAAAGCTTGAATCCGACTTTAAAGAAAAGTGTCCTAATTTTTATAACAAACTAATTTTACAAAAAGAAAAACTGGACAAAAGGTATCAGTACAATCGAGATATTAATTATTGGGAATGGGTTTTTCTACGAAATTTCAACTTATTTAATTCTAAAAAACCAAGAATATTTGTCCCCTGTAAGGAAAGAATTTCCAACAAAGATTATTTCAGGTTTACTTATGTTGAAGCTGGAATTTTCCCAACTCAAGATGTTACAGCGATTTTCAAAAAGGAATCAACAAAAGAAAGTCTTTATTATATTTTGTCATACCTCAACAATCATAGAATATTTACTTGGCTTAAAAATAAGGGTATTGTAAAAGGAAATATTGTAGAGTTTTCTGAAAAGCCAATTTCAAGTATTCCATTTCGTGAAATTAATTGGAGCAATGAAAAAGAAGTACAATATCACAATGAAATTACAATTCTTACAAAAACTTATATTACAGAAAAAGAAGATTTGATTTTGGACAAAATAAATGAACTATTTGACAAACTATTATTAACAAAATGAGCATAGTAAACTACGATAATTTATTGAAAACTATAATTGGTTCTTCTGTTCCTAAACCAATCTCAGGGACTTTATCAGGTCATGCAGCAGGTGAACCATTTGATAAACACGTCTATTCAGAACTGAAAAAAGTTTTTCCGAAAAGAACTTTCAGACAGTATGAATATTTGAATGATTTATTTAGCAAAAACCCATCGGTTATTACATTTGAAGACCGCTTAAATCTATTTAACTCCCCCACAGTAATGTTTCTTTTGAGCAGGGGGAAATCTGCTACAACAAAATGGAGCATAGACAATCCTTTTGAAGAAAAACAAAACGATACTGCTGATATTTTAGTAGTGGACAATAATTTTTACGAAATTATTGATATAAAAACGAGAAATATTAGTAAAAAAGCACAACCCCCAAATATTATTTCAGCTTATAAATTAGCTCAAACTTGCGCCAAAATGATTGATAATGAAGAGTTTGACAACTTCACTATACAATACTTTGGTATTGATTGGGAATTGGAAAATGATAATCTTGTATGTAAAAATGCACATGCAGTAAACTTGTTCAAAGCTAAACCTGAAACTCTATACATTAACTGGGCTGCGGCAATGCAAATTCAATTTAATGTGGATGATTTAGATCAGACCTTCACTGGAAATATGGAGCAGTGGGCAAGAGAATATTTGAAGCATTTTGTAGCACAAGCTAAACAAAGAGCGGAAGATATGATTGTTCGATTTGTTAAACCTTTCGAGAAATATATAAAAGAATAAACGGCAGGCAACAATGTATAAGCGATAATTGCTTCCTATCGTCAGCAACTTCGCTTATACTAACCGTTGAAGAAGAATTCGCTCCGCTCTTCTTCTTCAACGTGGCTGGACTAAGTACAAAGTTGCGTAGCAACTCATCCCAACTTGGACTAAATTCAATGGTAAAACCACTGTACTTAGTCCACCCACGTTACTAGCAATTTCCAGCATGTATAGAATAGTAATTCTTCTTTCGTTGTTTACAGCTACTGAAATATCTGGTCAAACACTTCCAGATAGCATAGTTATCATTAGAAACATCTATGTGAACTCTTTCGATGGCGGGGATAATCTTTATGATTCCGAAAAAGTAACCCTTAATCGAAAGAATGAAAAAATATACCTGAAGGATAGAAAGGTGTCTAAATCTAAAGTTCTTGATTTACTTGAAGAATTGAAAAATCAAGAAACACAAAGTTATTCCCTTTCCAACTTCGGAATTGATACAGTTTGGATTAAACAAAATCCAAACGAGTTGTTGAAACTCTATTCTGATAAGGGCCGAGTCGTTTGGAATAAAGAGCAGAAAGATTTCATTTATCAGAAGCTTACCAACATAGAAGAATACGTCAAAGCTCATAAGGAGCTGTTGACTTCTGGCTGTTGCTACACAATGCACATTAGCTACCGTGAGCAATATGATATTCAAGTTTTTACTGATGGCATTTCAAGCTCAAAATTGGAGTCTAGAAAATTTGCTTGGGGATATTGGATGCCGTGGATAAACTCCAAGGGTGATACTATTTATAATAGTAACATAGAAATCAAACTTAGAGATCTTCTAAAACAAAAAAGAGGGAAAGAAATTTTAGAAGGAAATCCATTATTGAAAACTCTGGTTAACAGTATAGTAGATTTCTATATGCCCACCTTGTATGAACTTTCCGCTTATACATACCTAAAAGAGATCAATGAACTTGAAGATGATTTCGAATTAGTCTCATTTGAAGAAATATATGGAAGAGGAAGATACATATGGGATGAACCTAAGGCATTTAAAATCATCTTGAAGAATGATAAAATGCTTTCTAATGTTTACTTGAACTTTATCGCCTCCAAAACAGGGGAAACCATTTATTCAAGGGATTCATTGAAAAAAGAATATCAAGAAATTTTGTCTCGGATACAATCAATTGAGTTTATAAAGGATTTTTTAATTAAGAATCCACAATCCCAGTTGGACATCTACTATTTCAACAATAAAGGGGTTAACGAGTACAACATTGATTCTTATAACAAGAACCCAGAAGAATGGGTTCGACATGATGCTTACGTTAAAAGTTTAGACTGGTATAAAACGAGTAATATCGAACCAACTTTTGATCTAGATGAAGCTAAAGCAACTTCACAGAAATTATATTGTGGCTGTAATTTTAGATTTAACAGAGACTTTGCCGAACAGTCAATATTCTTTGAAATTCATGACGAAGATGGAAATAGTTCAATTTGGTTTTTGATGCCAGACGACAATGTTTTGCTCTATTTAATGCAAGGAAAGAAGGTATTGAACTATAGCTATTCAGAATTCGGCACACTGTCAGGAATGCAATATCCATGTGCTCTATTTACCAACGATGGACGAATAATAGGCGTAAAAGGTGAAATGAAAACTGGTAACAAATGATATAGCACATGCCTCTACCAAGTTACCTTAATCTAGCGCGGGCGTCACGTTTGTGCAGGAATATTGGTCAAATTACCGAAAACTAAGCTCCACAAAGATCCTGAAACAAGTTCAGGATGACCTTATTTAGCCCTATTTTATTCATTATAGAACAAGATCAAATGATTTTTCTGCTTTGATAATAATTCGGTTTTATTCATTTTAATCCTTCTTACTTAAGATTAATGTGAATAAAACATCAGATTATGAAAAGACAAGCAATCAACCCAGCCAACGATTGGGGAGCTGGATTCGACATGAACCAAGCTGAAGTTATATCAGACTTTAGTGAATTAATTAAATTTTCGGGTCAAACTTCTCTTATAGCGGATAGTACTGCTGATCTTGGAGTAAGTGTTAAACATCCGAACGACCAACGAAAGCAGATGGAGTTGATCCTTCATTCAATTGACAGTTTACTGAAACAAGCAGGAATGACGAGAAAAAATATCATTCATATTATTTTTTACACTACAGATATGGAAGGTTTTTTAGGGAATTATGATGTGTATTCCAATTGGATAAAAGAGGCGAATATACGTCCAACACAATCTGCAATTGGTGTAAATCAGTTGGTTTCACCTGAAATGAAATTAGAAATAGAAGTAACCGGAGCACAATAGTGGATAAAAATTATACTCCATTTTAGCACGGGCGTCACGCTTGTGCAGAAATATTTACTCGAGTAAATAGAATCTAAACATCACGAAGATTCTGATTCGCCAGCTGGCGGACTGGATGTCTCTGGTTTTTAAATCTCATCAAAAAAACAGCTGTGCAGATTCTTAGCAAGTATGCTCAGAATGACCCTGAGCTTTACTTCATCCTTGATGTATCATCGCTCCGATCATTGGCGCACCCCTTGCAAGCGGAACTTGGTTTTTATTGAGAGAAGAAGACTAAAGCCTTTCATCTTTATTTAGTCCCGTTTTATTCATTTTATAGTAGAATAAAATGATAGCTATGTTTTGATAATAATGGAGTTTTATTCATCTTAGTCCTTCTTATTTAAGAATAAAATGAATAAAACTTAAATATGTAATTGGGATAAAGTGAATAGACTTCACTTTACTCTGTTGTTAAGCACAAGTAAAAAATGACACGACAGCTAACATATTTTCTGCTTCTGATGGCACTTTGGTCCAGCAACCAACCTGCTAACAACAAAAGTCAAGAAGAACAACAACCGATACAGTCGAAGTCACAATCGACACATTTAGTACAATCGGAAGACTCTACTTTCGACTATGACGAATACGAGATCAAGAAAGGTCAATTGGGTGAAATCAAAATCGGAATGACCATTTCAGAAGCTGAACAAAAATTCAAAGGACTCAGAAAAGAAGTCGGACAAGCTACAGACTTTGGTTATGGTGGTGGTAGTCCAGCTTACTTGTACTATGACCAAGAAAATATTGCATTTGTACTAATTCCAACACTTAACACAGATACCATTCTGATAATTATTGCAGCTTCTCCTAAATTGAAGACAACTAGTGGACTTAGCCCCAATTCGACTGTGATGGAAATTTCAAAAAAATACCCAGGAATAAAAGTTAACCAAGACTTAATGAACGGATGGGAATATATTTCTGACACAACAAATAATTGGAACTTTGTATTTATGACTGATGAAACAACAGTTGGAGATTATCCTGAATTGGAAGTCCCGTCTGATCTCAAAAACTTAGATATTAAAGCAGATTGGATAACTATAAGATAAAAAACCGAGGGTTCTGATTCGCCAGCTGGCGGACAGGATGACCCTGATTTTTAAATCTCATCAAAAACCAGTTGTGTAGATTCTTCGCAGGTTTGCTCAGAATGGCTCTGGGCTTTACCTCATGTATACCATCATAACTATGATTGATACTCTTTTTATACATGGGACTTGGTTTTTGTTGAGGAAGCAGAAGTAGTGCTAAACTTATTTTAAAAAGGTTATTCATTTACTTTGTATATCAAAGTACTTTTAATTACTATCTGGTAGTTTCAAATTTTTAGAATGCGAGATAAGAAAGATCTTCAGTATTAATCCTTGGTGATTTTATAATGCCAGTGTTCTTTCTGATCAACATGTAGCAAGTTGAAATCAAACTACAGGATAAAATAATTATGAGCCTAGGACCAAAACTTGATGAATTGCATTATCAAGTCAAGCAAAATAGATGGTATTGGTATTTCTCTATTTTTTGTCGAATAATTTTAGCTTATGCTTTTATTGCGGCCGGAATCGTGAAAATTATCGACGAAAGATTTGCCAGCGGTTTATCGGAAATTCATCCAATGGGAGCTTATTTAACTGCTTTACATCATACAGGCTTTTATTATCCCTTTATCGGAATTGCCCAAATTCTTGCGGCAATATTACTTTTAATACCACGAACAGTAACTTTAGGTGCACTACTCTATTTTCCGATCATTTTAAATATATGTGTTCTTTCTATAGCGGTAAGATTTGAAGGTTCGTTTATCACTTCAACTTTAATGGTGTTAGCCAATTTATATATACTTGCATGGAATTATGATAGATTAAAGTACATTTTTCCATTCAAGGAAGTATCTGATTTCGGTATTGTAAAAAGACCAGAGAAATACGAAAATAAATTCCCTTTCTTATTTTTTGGTGGAGTTGGAGCAACTTTCGCGCTAACAATTTTAACATTCCTGCATGGATTTGATATTATGCCAAGGAATTCATTATCTGATTGTAATAAACAATATGCCGGTACTGAATATGAGAATATTGGAACTGAATTTTGCGAATGTGTTCATTTAAACGGCGACATTTTGGATGATTGTTTAGATGAGTTTGCTGAGAAAAAGAAACAAATGGACGGAAAATAAATATTTGAATTGTAGATTTTAGATAACTCACTTTCAATAAAAAGCTTCCAACTGCACCGACCTTTAGATTATTTCCACTAGCTCCATCACCCCGCTTTCAGCGAAATGATGGATTGCTGCTTCTCTGTCTGTCGGGCTCTGCACGGCTGACGGATTTTGGTTGCTTAGATATAAACAAGTCTTGGAAGTTTAGCCAATAATTCTTGTCGGGAACTTTTGGTACTGGCGCCTGTGCTGAGGAGGCTCAGTAGCGGTACAAAAGTACATTACCAAGTAAATGTACTCACAA
>CERF01015606.1_pt1 | contig 73889 bp, 47 predicted proteins | sample 530961 | NCBI WGS metagenome assembly CERF01 (sample SAMEA2621151, study PRJEB7988) | marine metagenome | isolation source: saline water (ENVO:00002010), including
TCTTGGCTCGCCAATAATTCTAAAGGTCGGTGTAGTTGGAAGCTTTTACTGAAATCTTCAGGATTATAAACAAGCCAGTTTTTTAAGTGAATTAGATAACATCCATATTCCTGATCCCGAAGCATCGGGAATTAGAATCTGCATTTTTTTCATTGTGAAGATTCTTCGCTCTCGCTCAGAATGACTCTATGCATTAATTGTCTCACTCAATCCCTTCAAGAACTCCGTAGCTCCAAAAATATCAGGGATATCCTGAATAGCTAATCTAACTGCTTCATTTTTTTGGATGAGTTGGAATTTATTAGGGCGTAAAGCCTCTAATTGCTTCAGAATGGATTGAAATTTGCCTTGCTCATAAAATGGTTCAGCCAGCTTAGATTCTGCTTTAGGACAAACCGCCCACATACGTTGTGATCGAATGGTTACTTTCGTAAATAGGCATCTGGAAGCAAACAGTTTGATCTTGCTGGCTTCTATCAGGTACAAAGCTGCTTTTGGAGCAGGTCCAAAACGATCTTCAATTTCTTCTCTCCAATCGTCAATTTCTTTTTCAGATTTGGCTTGTGACAGCTTTCGGTACAGATTTAATCGTTCCACATTATCACTAACATAATTATTAGGAAGCAGGGCAGATTCATCAAATTCAACTACTGTTTCAGGAAGTTCTATTTCTGCTTCTATACCTTCAAACATATGGCTGAACTCAGATTCTTTAAGCTCTCGTACGGCGTCATTCAGAATCTTGGAATACAATTCAAAGCCAATATCATTGATAAAACCGCTTTGTTCACCCCCTAGGATGTTTCCTGCTCCACGAATGTCCAGATCTCTCATAGCTATGTTGAAACCTGAGCCTAGATCTGAAAATTCCTCAAGAGCTAGTAATCGTTTTCTGGCCTCTGGAGTGAGTGTTTGAATTGGGCGGGTGATCAGATAACAAAAAGCTTTACGGTTCGAACGCCCAACACGCCCTCTGAGTTGATGCAGTTCTGCCAAACCAAAGTTATCAGCTTGATTAATGATAATGGTGTTGGCATTAGCAATGTCGATACCATTTTCAACGATATTGGTGGATACCAACACGTCAAATTTATGATTATAAAAGTCGGTAATAATTTTCTCAAGTTGAGAGCCTGTCATCTGTCCGTGGCCAAATCTAACCCGAACATCGGGAACCAATCGACGAATCATTTCAGCGACTTCTTCAATGTTCTTTACTCTGTTATTAATAAAAAATACTTGCCCGCCCCGACTCATTTCCTGAAGGATGGCATCTTTAATTAGTTCTTCATCAAAGCTATGTATTTCCGTGTATACGGGCTGTCTGTTTGGAGGGGGAGTGTTAATAATGCTAAGATCTCTGGCTCCCATAAGTGAAAATTGCAATGTTCTTGGGATAGGCGTAGCGGTAAGAGTAAGCACATCAACTGCAGCTCTGTATTCTTTTAGCTTTTCTTTAGCGCTGACCCCAAAACGTTGTTCTTCATCAACTACGATAAGTCCCAGGTCCTTAAATTTGATATCTTTTGAGAGTATTCTATGAGTTCCAATCAGAATGTCAACTTCACCGGCATCCAGCTTTTTCAAAACTTTAGTTTGTTCTGCTTTAGTTCTGAATCTTGAAAGTACTTCAACCGAAACAGGAAATTTCCCCATTCTTTTTTGGAATGTTTTGGCGTGTTGCTCAGCGAGTATGGTAGTTGGAACCAGCACTCCAACTTGTTTATGATCCATTACTGCTTTGAACGCCGCTCTTACTGCAACTTCGGTCTTACCAAAGCCAACATCTCCGCAAACTAATCGGTCCATGGGTTGCTCGCTTTCCATATCTTGTTTTACTGCCTGGATTGCAATATCCTGATCGGGAGTTTCTTCAAATTGGAAGTTGGCTTCCATCTCGGTTTGCCAGCTGGTGTCTTCACCAAAGGAATGAGCTTTTTGAGCTTTACGCTTGGCATACAATAAGATAAGTTCTCTGGCTATATCTTTAACTTTCTTCTTAGTTTGAGCTTTTTTGCGTGCCCATTCACCGGTGCCTAGTTTAGTAATTCTGGGAGCTGTTCCTTCTTTTCCGGAATATTTTTGAAGTTTGTGCAGGCTGCTGACGTTTACATAAAGAACAGAATCATCTTTATATCGAAGTACCACCACTTCCTGCTGAGTTTCTTTAACCAGTATATTTTTGAAGCCTGCAAAAGTACCAATTCCATAATCTACGTGAACAACAAAATCACCGATATTAAGATCTTTGAGCTCCTTAAATGATATACCTCCCTGATGTTTTCTCCGTTTAACTTTAGGGCGATAATATCTGTTAAAGATCTGGTGATCAGTATAAACGCATAAGCCGGAATCAGGATAAATAAAGCCTTCATGTAAGGATTCAATTAGTAATGAGTAATCAAATTCTTTTGATCGTTCACCAAGCAATTCTTCGAATCTTCTTTTTTGACCGTCATTATCACAGCAAATCAGAACATGATTCCCGGCTTGGCTTTGCTGTTCTATCTCTTTTCGTAATAATTCGAAATTCCCATGGAAATCAGGTTGAGGCTTTGATCTAAAGTAAAATTTATTACTTGCTGCTTCTTTAGATGAACCAAATATGATCTGATTCTTAAATTTGTTGATCTCCGTAATATATTCTGATTCAGATAAATAGAGTTCTTCAGTAGTCGAAATTTCCGGATCTTCTAATTCCTTGTAAGCTAGATCAGATTGATGAAAAAGTTCTTCAATAGTAGAAGAAATGAGTTCGGGATTGATAAGGACCAGAGCAGTATCTTCATCGAAATAAGAGAGGAAGCCTGATTTCTCAGAATCCGGTAAGTTTGTAAGATCAGGAATAAATTTTGCCTGATTGAGGAAAGATACAGAACGTTGGGAGTCAGCGTCGAACTCCCGAATAGATTCAAGCTCGTCTCCAAAAAACTCGAGTCTTATGGGGTATTCTCCTGCAAATGGATATATGTCAAATATTCCTCCACGCATAGCAAAATCGCCGGGTTCATCCACAAACCTGGTGGGATTATATCCCTGATCAACCAGTCGTTCTTTTAAATTTTCGGGATCTAGAGTATCACCTTTCGAAACGGATACACTAACTTTATCCAACACGTGTGGAGGAGCTACTTTTTCCGAAATTGCTGAAGCTGAGGCTGTAACAATCTTCTTTGCCCGTCCTTTAATTTGTTCAAGTGCTTCCGATCGGAGTACAAGAGCACCGGAATCCACGATCTGTCCCGTATCGTACGGTTTATGGTTTGTTGAGGGGAAACTAATGAGTTTAGAACCAGAAATAACACTTAAATCAGCTTTTAAGAAGCGTTCATTTTCTTCTGTATCAGTTATTACAAGTATATTCTTAAAAGACTTGCTAAGTTCATTTATAGCGAAAGAAGTTAATGAACCTACACTTTCCTTTACTAAAACATGATTATTGTTGTTTACAAATGATAAGTATTCCGAAAATAATGTTGTCTCAGAGACTCGTTTAACTAAAGTACTTTTCTTCATGAATAGGTTAAGAGGTACAGGGAACTATTTAAGAAGTAAAGGTACGAAAGAAGTGGGAACAATGAACGCAAGAACAGTTGATTATCGAATATCCAAAAAAAGAATATTCAACTTTGAAATTAAGAATTTGGAATTTGAATGTTGGAAATTGATTTTTGTGTTCCGCTTATGCTTCAACAACACTTCTTAAAACAAAACGATCGGTTACAAAAGCAATAGAAAAAAGGAGCAAAGAAATGCCCAAATAAAGCGGGTACTCATCTTTGTAATCGGTATAGATTAGTTCTTCAACTTCTGATTTTTCAAGTTCATCAATTTCATTGTAGACATTTATCAACTCTTCAGTATCTGTTGCGCGGTAATATCTTCCGCCTGTTAGTTGAGCGACCGAAGTAAGCATTTCTTCATCAATATTGACTTCTATGTTTTGATAACGTCTACCGAATATTGGATCTTGAATAGGGTAAGGAGCTGTGCCTCTTGTACCGGCACCAATAGTATAAATTTTGATTCCATATGTTACAGCCAGGTCTGCAGCTGTTACAGGATCAATTTCACCTGCATTATTCTGTCCGTCCGTTAAAAGAATGATAACTTTGCTCTTGGTCTGGCTGTCTTTTAATCGGTTTATTGCAGTTGCAATTCCCATCCCAATCGCAGTTCCATCTTCGATAATTCCCATTTCAAGATCTTCGAGTAATTGCGTAAGTAATTTATAATCCAGAGTGGGAGGGACTACCGTAAAACTCTTCATTGCAAAAGTCACTAAACCAATACGATCCGATACTCTTTTTTCAACAAATTCTTTTGCTACTTCTCGGGCAGCTTCAAAGCGATTTGGTTGCAGATCTTCAGCTCGCATTGATGATGAAATATCAATAACCATTACAATATCGATGCCTTCAGCATTACGTTCAATGGTAGTGAGTTTTTCCTGAGGTCTGGCGAGCGATATTATCAAAAGAGCAAATCCGCACCAAGTTAAAAAGGCTGTAACCCAATGGATATTAGATTTCCAATTTCCTGGTAGGCTCTTAGCGTCATTTAATGAAGAGAAGGATAAAACTGGTCTTTTTTTTCCAAAAACCCTGAATAAATATATCCCGATAATAATCGGAAGTAATGAAAAAGCCCAGAACCATTCAGGATTAGCCCACTGCATAATTAGTCTCCTCTTCATTTGTAAACTGATTTTCAAAATCCGTTTTCATACGATGAATTCTCATGTTGTCAACAGTTTTAGCTCTTTCCAAAAATGCCAGACCTTCCCTATAAGCATTCCAAGACTCGTCAAGTGTTGGTTTAAATTTGGCGAATTTGGTCATGTCAGCTTCATTTAAAACAATTCTGGTGTGTTTTATTAATTGCACATCTACTCCAAATGCATCCATATACCTAAGAACTTCTCTGGAAGTAGATTCAAGAGCAGGAATTTTATAGAGCTCTTCAATATACCAGCGTAAAGCATCACCTAATTCACTATAAAACCATTTAAAATCTTTTTCAGGATTTTCAGTATGCTGTTCTTTTATTTTTATAAGTATTGATTCGAGTTCATCAAGAGGATTTTTAAAAACCGGGATGATTTTAGGTTCTGTTTCTTCAGTTTTTTGATTTTTGAAGTACTTACTCCAAATCAAGAATCCTATCGCAGCAAGAATCAAAAGCCCTATCAAGTATGGCCAAATAGCCCGGGGAAAGGTATAGTTCTGTTTTAAAGGTTTAAACTCGTCGTCTTCAGAAGCGATGGTTTGCTTATAGTATAAATTGTAGGGTTCAGTAAAAATGAGTGTAGTATCCGAATTCGAGACAATCCTAACTGGCAAAGGTGGGATTGTAGCATTATCTATAGCGAAAAATTGTAAGCTGTATTCTGTACTATCTTTGGATGAACTTTCTTTAAAGTGTTTAGAAGATAGAAAATCAATATCTCCTACAAATGCAGTAGAGTCAGGAAACAGTACCTTTTCAGCCGGAATAGAATTTTTAATGGATATAGAGAAGTTAAATACCTCTCCAACTGTTAAGGAATCAACAGGTCCTTTAACGGATATATTTTGCGCTAATGCCGTTGTTGAAGTAAAACAAAAACAAGCGAAAAGGATAACTAAGTTTCTAGAAAACAAATATCGATCAATCTTGATCATTAAGGATAATTTTGTCTTAATTTTTTTTGATGAATATAAAATAATGATTTTAATATAACGGCTTTTGGATGCATTGTTTAATCAAATTTACATCTCAAAGATTTTATGAAATAAGAATAAATAATGGTAGTTTTTTGGTAATCATCTGCAATGTAAAATTAATACATGATTTGGGTTAAAAAATTTGTTTCCGGAGTGGTATTACTATGCTTCTTTACCGGATGTTCTTTATTTCAAGATCAAAAACCAAGTACCGAAGATTCAGTTTCTATTAATAGTTTTGAAGAAATAGAAGAGCTTCCCGGTTTAGACAACTATGGATACATAAAAGATGAAGCCACAATTAAAGAGGCTAGAGTCAAGAGAAATGAAAGTCTTTATGTTATTCTAAGATCACTAGATGTTGCTCCTGAGGATATTTTTACTATTCAGCAAAAAGCTAAAGGTAAATTTAACCCAAGAAGAATCAATCAGAATCAAAAGTATTACACCTATCATGATAAAGAAACAGGTGCACCTTTGAGGATGATCTTTCATCAAACGGCGACCGATTACGTGATTTTTGATTGGAGTGATGGAATAGCTGTAGACACAGGTTCGAAAGAAATCAGAACTGAAATTGCTACGGCTTACGGAACTATTGAATCTTCCCTATATGAAACTTTGGTAGATCAGGGAGTTAACATATTAGTAGCTAATGGACTAAGTGAGATCTTTGGTTGGGAAGTAGATTTTTTCAGGCTGTACAAAGGGGATGGGTTTAAAGTTATTTACGAAAAACGTTTTGTAGATGATAAACCTTACGGAATAGGCCAAATAATTGCAGCAGAGTTTGAGCATAGAGGTGAAATTTACGAAGCTTATTTCTACGAAAGTGACGACGCTTATGGATACTATGACGAAGTTGGTAATAGTGTTCAAAAAGCTTTACTAAAGGCCCCTTTTAAATATTCACAGAGAATAAGCTCTAATTTTTCTCATAGCAGATTTCATCCGGTTTTAAAGAAAAGAATTCCTCATTACGGTGTTGATTATGCAGCTCCATTAGGGACGCCGGTAATTTCAGTAGGAGACGGAGAAGTCATAGAATCTCAGTACAGAGGTGCAAGTGGAAATATTGTTAAGATTCGTCATAATTCAACGTACACTACAGCTTATTTGCATTTGAACGGTTTTGCAAGTGGTATTAGGAAAGGACAGAAAGTAAGGCAGGGACAAGTTATAGGTTATGTTGGAAAAACGGGAAGAGTTACTGGTGTTCATCTGGATTACCGCGTATACAAAAATGATCAGCCTGTTAATCCTGTTAAGCTTGTTCTTCCTCCATCAAAAGGAATCTCAAATACTGAACTCGAAGAGTATAAATCAAAAATTGAATTAGTGAGAAACGAGCTAAAGCAAATAGGTGGAGTTCACAAAATAGCAGAAGCTACTTTGTGATCAATATCTGTTTACTCTTCGTAAAAAGAAGTTCATTAGTGGTCTCACATAGGATTGATTTGTATTAACTTCTACGGAGTCAATCTTCATTTTTAAGAGCTTATCTGAGAGTTCTTTTTTCCTTAGTACTCTTTTTTTATAGTAAGCATCTCTAACTTTTTTACTTGAAGTATCGATCAAGATCTCCTGATTTGATTCTGAATCACGTAAAGGAATAATTCCTAAATTCGGTAAAGTTTCTTCATGTTCATCATTCACAATAATGCTTACCAGATCGTGCTTTTGATTTGTGATCTTAAGCTGCTTGTCAAAATTGTCATCTTGGAAATCTGAAGCTAGAACTACGATCGCTTTACGATCAAGTAATCGATTTATATAGGAAAGAGCTGAAGCAATACTGGTACCTCTTCCTGTAGGCTTTGTAGTGTATAATTCCCGGATCAACCTAAGTACATGGGTTTTCCCTTTTTTGGGTGGTACTACTTTTTCAATATGATCGCTGAATAAAATCAAACCAACTTTATCACTATTTTTGATAGCACTAAAAGCCAAAACCGCACAAATTTCTATGGCGAGATCTGTTTTGGTTTGATAAAGAGTTCCGAACATCCCACTAGGTGAAATATCAACACAAAGCATAAGTGTTTGCTCACGCTCCTCTTCAAATATTTTGATATAAGGGTCGCCCGTTCGTGCGGTGACATTCCAATCAATTTGACGAATATCATCTCCGTAGTTATACGCTCGCACTTCCGAAAATTCCATTCCCCGTCCTTTAAAAGCAGATTGATATTCTCCTCCAAACAAAGTGTTAACAATGCCTTTAGTTTGAATTTCTAGCTTGCGAATTTTTTTCAGAATCTCTTTAGATACCATAAAAACTAGTCTCAATTATTTAATAGGCTTTAATCTAAGGATATAAAAAACATTATAAGATATATTTTAATGGATAATAATTCTACGATTAATAAAAGTTAATTAAAAATGGTTTGAAATTGAGATATTTTCAAAAAACGCAATCCAAAGCCTTTCAAATGCGTATTTAAATATTAAGAAGCTCTAATACTAAAATAGAAAATTAGACCCTCTTCATTAAAGCTATTTAACGGTGGTTCTTAGCAGGTCTGGGTATCTTGTTCCAGTCGCAAAATGCGGCTAATAACTAAAAATAAACATACTTATGAAATATAAGTCTCTATTTTTATTCGTTTTATTTCTGGGTTTATCTGTAAATGCCAATGCACAAAATGATGAATTGTCTTCAGTTTTGAAGGCTTTCAAAATCACATTGGGTGCAGATGGTAATGAGGTTGCAACTGAAGTAACCGAAATTAAGCCAGGAGATATCATCGAATATCGACTAACTTATCAGAATGAAACAGATGGTAGTTTAACACAAATTACTCCTGTTTTGCCAATTCCACTTGAGATGTTCTATCTCGATAACTCCGCTTCGCCGGAATTAAGTGGGGCAAGTGTTAGCCCAACGGCTAATGACTTCAGACAACCTCCATTGACTCGTCAGGTTACTTTGCCGGACGGATCACAGGTAAATCGCGTCATTCCTGCTCAGGAATACAGACGCATACAATGGCTAGTTCCTGCTCTTGCGGCTGGAGAAAGCATAACTCTTACCGCAAGAGTCGAGGTCCGATCATGACCAGAACTAAAGCGAAACTTCAAAAATTAAATCTAAACAGTGTTCAAATAAATCAAACAATTGAACTAAAACATAGGATTCATACAATGAAAACAACACATAAACTACGACAAAGGGTACAAGCTTTGTTTGGTATGTTGATGGTTTTTGCTATTGTACTTGGCACATCCACGGATGTTTTTGCTCAGGTACCTCCTGCAAATTCTTCCATTGGTAACCAGGCAACAGCGACTTACCTAGATAACGGTAGTAACAGTAAGTCTGTTACATCTAACACCGTTGTTACAACAGTACAGCAGGTAGCGGGCGTTCAGATTAACGCTGGTACTACTAAGCAGGTAAGTGTAGGTGGACAGGTGACATTTGCTCACGTGTTAACCAACACGGGTAACGGTAATGATAGTTTGTTAGTTAGTGTAAGTGAATTAGCTAATGATTTTAACTTTACCAACATTAGGATTTATCCCGATGCAAATAAAGATGGTAATGCGGATAACCTGACTGAAATCACAAGTACACCTAGTTTGACCAGAAATGGAACAGCAGGTAGCACTTTTGGTATTGTAATTGTTGCGGATATTCCGGCAACAGCCAATGATGGTCAGTTTGAAGATATTGTTATTAGTGTAACAAGTAACTTTAATAACAGTGAAACTGCTTCAGCAACTAACAGAGCGGAAGTACAGGAAGATGCTGTAATCAATGTTAGTAAAGGAGTTGATCAAACAACAGCAGATGTAACTAATCAGGTAAAATACACGATTAATTATTCTGAAAATGGTACTGCAGCAGCAACTAATCTTGTATTAAAGGATCCAATTCCAACTGGAATGACTTATGTTCCTAACTCTGCAGTTTGGAGTGGTAGTGCAACTGCGCTTACTGATGCCGCTGGCGGCGATCCTACAGGTATTACCTTCGAAAGAAAAACAGGTGGTGCACAGGATACTCTTATCGCAGTTATAGCTAGCGTAGCAAACGGATCATCAGGTACTCTTTCTTTCGATGTAACTATTAATAGTGGGCAGGAAGGACAGACAATTACCAACACTGTAGTTTTTACTCATGATGACTTAACTGGAGATAACACTATCACAGGTACTCCTGTTCAGGTTAATGAGAATTATGCGATTGCGTTAGTAGATGCACAGGATGTTGTTATTGATACAACTCAACAAGGTGCTACTCTTAACTTTATAAACAGATATGTAAACACAGGTAGTACAACTGATACATATAACATTCAGACATCTAATAGTAACTATCCTGGATCAGCTCAGCCATTATTGTATCGTTCTGATGGAAATGGAAATCCTTCCAGTACTTATCAGGATACAGGTTCTGATGGTATTCCTGATACAGGGCCAGTAGCTCCGGGTGATACTGTAGTTGTAATTTTACAGATTTCCTTACCTGCAAATGCAACAGGTTCAAATTTCTCGATTGATAAAACCCTTACTTCTATCAACGATGCTACTGCAAATGCTACTCATAAAGATAAGTTAGGATATATTGTACCGAGAACGGTTGATTTAACAAATGATTTTGCAGCAGGAGTAGTCGGAGCTTTAGGTGAAGGAAAAGGTCCTGAAACGGCAGTTGTTAAATCACTAAATGCTAGCCCTGGAAGTACAGTTTCTTTTACACTTTTTGTAAAAAACACAAGTACTTCAATTGATTCTTATGGATTAGCTGTTTCAGATGATACTACTGCAGCAGGTGCTCTTCCTGACCCAACCGCTTTACCTGCAGGTTGGTCTGTTACATTTAAAGATCCGAACAACGGAAATAGCCAGATATCTAATATCAATAACTTAGCAGCTGGAGCAAGCAAGCAAATTACTGCTGAAGTAACTGTACCTGCTGGTTACGCTCCTGGAACTGTAGATCTTTTCTTCAGAGCATTATCTGCTACTACTGGTGCTAGTGACATCATCCACGATGCAGTTGTTGTCCAAACGGACCAAAACATGCAGTTGTCAAGCAACAATACCGGTCAGGTTTCTCCTGGTGGTTCCATTACTTATCAGCATACACTTACTATTTTAAGTAACGTGACTGAGAATAATGGCACTAACTCTGATTTAAGAGTAGAGTTAACTAACTCTCAGGCTGTTGGTTGGACTTCTGTTGTTTATTGGGATACTAATGGTGATGGTGTTATCACAAATGGAACTGATTCGCTTCTTACTTCAGGAGCAGCTTCAGGTTCTGTTGATCTTCCCGCAGCTGTAGGGTCTAAAACCTTCAATCAAACAATTAAGTTTATTGTAAAAGTTACCGGTCTAAGTAGTTTAGATGATGGTGATGATAATACAGCTACTCTTATTGTTAGTGATAATGTTGCTAATCTTGCTACAAAGAGTAATACTGATGTAACCACTATTCAGGCTGGTCTTGTTAAGCTAGACAAGTTCCAAGCACCTGATGCTGGCGGTTCTGCAGGTACGTACTCTAAGAATCCATTTAATGTACTTCCTGGAGATACTGTGTACTATCGAATTGTTATCAATAATGATGGTTCTCAACCAGTAACAACCATTTCTGTTACTGATGATACTCCAACCTTTACGACAATGCTTATTGCTGCTACAGCAACGGTTACTTCGGGAACGGTTACTTCAGTTACAGTGACTTCTCAACCAGCTATTGGTGCAACGGGAACTATTCAAGTAGATATAGATCAGCTTGACCCGACTGAGACAGTCACCCTTGAATTTGCTGTTAAAGTAGACAGCTAAAAAAACGAATAAATACATAACCCAGAATTATGAGAATGAGGTTGACCTCTCATTCTTCTTTTAAATCAAATTAAACAACAAGTGCTCAAAATTAACTCTCTCATATCATTTCTGATTCTGCTCTTAGTAGCAGGGATGGGAGAGGTTCGTGCACAAAACGGCCCAACAGGTGGAACTTCAATCACCAATATGGCCAGTACTACATTTAACAAGTTAGGTGCAACAACACTTGAGGAAATAATCTCAAACGAGGTAAATGTAGTTGTAGATGCCACTATTAATTTCTCTTTAGAACTCGAGAACTCAATTAAGAGGTTCAGAGGAGATAAAGTTGAATTTGATCACTTCTTAGTAAACAATGGAAATGTAGCTTCTACTTTTGACATCAAGATATACAACTGGGATCAAGGTGAATATGACCTTGAAAATCTTGAATGGATAAGTGGAAACAAATCAAGAACTCAATTTTCAGATACATTAAGAAGGGAAATCACACTAAACCCGGGAGAGCGCTTCGATTTCAGGTACTCAGGTTCAATTAACGAGGCTGAAGACGATTCAATTACATCTATTGTAAATGTTGAAGCAGTTTCAAGAGAGTTTGGAATCAGATTACTGAAACGGGATTCTGTTTACGTTCTTTCAGGAGCTAGAATAGAGTTAAATAAATCACAATCAGGAAGTGAAGAAAAGCTTCCTAACGAAAACTTCACGTATACCATTGCTGGTGTAAACAGTGGTGATGTTCCTGCTTTGCCTAGAGCAGGAATTACAATTGATGGGATTTCATCTAGTAAGATAATTTTGCTTGATACAATACCTTCTAACGTAAGCTTTGTTGAGTTTGTTGAAACTACAAACGGACAACAATTGTATGGAATGGAAGGTAACGGTAAATATGAATTCAGTAGTCAATTACCTTCTGATCCTTCTACGGTTTCTTTTATAGGCCTGGCATTTGATGGGTTATCAGCCGGAGAAGAATTTAGCACTACTTTTGAAGTTCAAGTAAACCCGGGTGCTAGTGAGGAGATCACAAATAAGGCTGAAATTAGCTACAGTGATCCGGAAGAGAATATTGTAGTTGATGCGGCTTCAGATGAAGTAAAAGCTTTTCTGCCATCAAACGGTGCTACCATTGACTATTTCACTGATGATAGTTTTGGTAAAAAGACAGGAACATCAAGTATTGGTCGTAAACTGCATTTACAAGCAACAGCATCTGTTTGTAATGAGTTTAGATCCAGAATTGATACGGCAACCATTACATTGCAATCTTTTGAAACTAGTGATTCAGAAAAATTTATCGGGATTGAAACAGGTGTTAATACTAGTTTATTTAGAATTGAAGGTGGAGTAAATACACGAAACGCTGTTGATTTCGATGTAATTATTGGAAATACGATTCTGGAAACAGTTGAAGATGATGTAATCCAAGCCATATTAAATTGTGATGGTATTAACAATGGGAATTTGGGTGGTGGACAAGGAGCTCGTATTCAAACAACAGTAGTGGTTGACCCATACGGTATAGTATTTGACAGTGAAACAAATCAGCCTGTAAGAAATGCAAAAGTAACAATACTTGATGTTACCGGAGCTAACAATGGTGGAGATGCGGGTGGTAGAGCTAAAGTTTTTGAAACTGATGGTACTACTCCTGCACCAAGTGAATACGTTACAGGACCTGATGGAAGGTTTGCATTCAGATACCTTGAAACAGGAACGTATAAAGTTGAAGTTGAGACTCCTGAAGGATATACTTTCTCCTCAGAAGTGCCTCTCGGTTTACTGCCACCGGGTCGTAAAGTAGATACCTTAGCTTCTTATGGTAATGATTGGACGTTTAGTAATGTCCCACAAGGTACTAACTTTGATATCCCACTTGATCCACAAGCCAGAGGTGTTTTATTCACAAATAAAACCGTAGACAGACCGACTGCTGAAATCGGTGACTATATTAATTACACTATCACAATCAAAAGTGAGGCGATTAATACAGTTAGAAACTTATTTATTGATGATTTGCTTCCATTTGGTTTTGAGTACCAATTGGGTTCAACAAAATTAGATGGAGTAAAATTACAGGATCCTGAAGGCGGAAAAGGTCCTAGTCTTAAATTCGATGTTGGAGATATCGAGCCGGGATCAAATAAAGAATTAACATACCGTGTATTTGTTGGACCTGGTTCAGAAAAAGGGAAAGGGATCAATGTAGCTGTAGCAAAAAGTGATGAAGTTGTTGTAAAGAGCAGTAACGAAGCAAAAGTTAAAGTAGAAGTACGTGGTGGTCTGTTTAACGATAATTCCTACATAATTGGTAAAGTTTTTCAGGATTGTAATGAAAATGACATGCAAGATCCGGGCGAGGTTGGTGTACCGGGTGTTCGCCTATATATGGAAAACGGAACTTATGTTGTTACGGACAGCGAAGGTAAATATACATTCTATGCTGTTAAGCCAAACAAGCATGTACTAAAAGTTGATAACTACTCATTACCAGAAGGAAGTAAGCTTTCAGTATTGGATAACAGACACGCTAACGATCCGTCCAGTAGATTTGTAGATGTTAAAAAAGGACAGTTACACAGAGCTGATTTCGCAATATGTGAATGTACTCCTGGTGTAAATGATGAAATAAATTCCAGAATTGAGCAGCTTTCTCAGTCAAATAAAGATGACCTGGCAAATTCCGTAAACAGAAGTTTTGCAGTAAATGAAAACAACGCTCAGTCAGGTAAAGGTAGATTCGACAATGCAAGTGGTACAGTTGGTGGTTCTACTGTAAAAAGATCAAATGTTAAATCAAGTCCTGATGGCAAACCTACTACAAGTGAAATTTCTGGTCTAGTAAAAGAAGAGGAATTGAATTCTATTCAGAAACTTGAAGACGCACTATTAAATGCACAAAATGGTGTTGGCTTCTTGAATCTTGTAAATAACGACACCTTAACTAAGAATAACTATACAATTTGGGTTAAAGGTACTGCAGGAACTAAGTTAACTCTTAGTCTAAATGGTGAGGTAATTGATAATTCTAAAGTAGGTCAAACTTCTGTTTCACCAACAACTAAACTTCAAGGTTCTGAATATGTAAGTATTGATTTTGAAGCCGGAGAAAATATTTTAACACTGGAAGAAATCGATCCTTTTGGTAATGTTAGAGGTACTGAGGAGATTTCAGTTTTTGCACCGGGTAAAGCTTCTGTAATCAACTTAACGGCTCCAATTCGTAATGTGCCTGCTGATGGAGTTTCAACGGCGCTTATAAGAGTTGAAATTCTTGATGAAAACGGCATTTTAGTTGGAGACAGAGCTTCTGTAACACTAGATACTGAATTTGGTAGATGGAAAGTTGAAGATCTAAACAAAGAAGAACCTGGTACACAAATCTTTATTGAAGGTGGTGTTTCAGAATTTGAACTGATTTCAACTAATCAGCCTAAAACTTCTCTGGTAAGAGCCAATTTGGGTGTAATTAAATCAGAAGTTAAAGTTGAGTTCTTACCTGATCTAAGACCATTAATTGCAGCAGGTATAATTGAAGGAACGATCAGATTCAATCAAGAAATAAATATCAATTCTGAAAAAGAAGCTGATGGATTTGAAAGAGAATTGAAACAACTATCCTATGATTTCGGAAACTTTACCGGTGATGCCCGACTTGCATTCTTCATTAAAGGAAAAGTAAGTGGAAAAACTCTACTAACTGCAGGTTTTGATTCCGAAAAGAGTAAAGAAGAACGTTTATTCCGCGATATACGTCCTGATGAGTTTTATCCTGTATATGGAGAGTCTTCTATTAAGGGTTTTGATGCTCAATCATCAAGCAGATTATATGTAAGAGTTGATCAAGGCAAAATGTATGCGCTTTATGGTGACTTTATTACTCAAGACAGAGATCAGGATGTTCAATTAGGTACTTACAGTAGAGCTCAAACCGGATTTAAAGCTAATTTTGAAGAAGGAAAGGTAAAAGCTCAGGCATTTGGTGTGAATGCATTCTCTAGTAGAAAAGTAAGAGAATTCCAGGGACAAGGTATTTCGAGATACGATTTACCGGATAAGGATATTGTAGACAATAGTGAGATCATTGAAATAGTAACTTATGACCGAGAACAACCTGATGTTATTTTAAGCGTTGAAACTCTTACTCGTTTCCGTGATTATGTGATCGATCCGTTCTCTGGAGTAATTACTTTTAAAAACCCTGTTTCAAGCGTTGATATTGATTTTAACCCAGTTTTCATTCGTGCAACTTATGAAGTTACAAACGATCAAGACAGATACTTGATTGGTGGAGTTAAAGCAGAAACTGAATTAACTGAGGGTATTAAAGTAGGAGCGAATGCCGTTCAGGATAATAATCCGGAAAATAACTTCAGATTACTTTCGGGTAATATCTCAGCTGAATTAAGTGATGCAACAAAAATTGTTGGTGAATTTGCAAATACCAACACTGATAATAATGGAAATGGTAGTGCAGCAAGAATACAGTTAGATCATAAAGGATCTAAACTGGATGTATTTGCTCAACTAGGAAAATCAGACAAGAATTTCAGTAATGAAGGTTCAAGTTTAGGGAAAGCCAGAACTGAAGCCAGAACAAGAACTCGTTATAAATTAAATAGCTCAACATCATTAAAGAATGAAATCCTATTCACTAGAAATGATACTACAAGCGATCGAACTTTTGGTGGATTATTATCAGCTGAAAAAAGATTCGGAAATAATATAAATGCCGAGTTAGGGTTCAGATATTCTGAGAACTATAAATCTGTAAACGATTCTACCACTTACAACACCAACATTAGGGGTAAGGTTAAAGCCGATCTTCCTTTCCTTTCCGGGGCTTCTGCTTTTGGTGAAGTTGAACAAGATCTGGACGAAGCAGATAAGCGTTTAATTGCGGTTGGTGCTGATTACAGATTAAGAAAATTCGCTAAACTTTATGCTCGTCATGAGTTTATTTCAAGTGCAGCCGGTATTAATACATTAAGTGGTTCTCAACAAAGAAATAATACAGTAGTTGGAATAGATGCCAATTACATGAAAAATGGTAAAGTGTACAGTGAGTATAGACTCAATGATTCTTTTGATGGAAGAAGTGGCCAGGCTGCAATTGGATTAAGAAACCAGTTCCAGTTAGCCGAAGGTTTGGGATTGAACTTTGGTTTTGAAAGAGTGTTTACACTTGAAGGACAAGCGGTAAATGATGGAACTGCTATAACATCAGCTGTTGATTATACAGCAAGAACGAACTGGAAAGCGACTGCAAGAGCAGAAGCCCGTTTTATATCAAATGAAAATCTATACCTGAATAGTTTAGGCTATGGATTGAAATTAAACAGAGACTGGACTCTTTTAACTAAAAATATTATTTCTGTTAATTCACGTGAGAATGTTTCAGGATTTAGCAAGTTGCAGGAGCGCCTGCAGGTTGGAGCAGCATACAGAAGTACCTCTACTAACAAATTTGACGCATTAATCAGATACGAATTCAAGCATGAACTTGATAAGAGTATCGATGATGATTTCTTTAGAACAGCTCATGTTCTTTCTTCTCATGGAAACTATCACCCAACTACTGATCTTACACTTTCAGGTAGAATAGCAGCTAAGTATTCTCTGGAATCTGATAGTCAGCTAAGAACTTCAACATTCCTTGAATTAATTTCAGGTAGAGTTCTTTATGATATCGATGAAAAATGGGACGCGGGTATCAATGCAAGTTTACTTGCAAATAGTGACTTCACTACAAAAGATTATGGGTTAGGAATTGAAGCTGGTTTCTTAGTAGCTACAAATCTTAGATTAGCAACAGGATTTAACTTCTTTGGATATGATGACCAGGATCTTATTACTAATAACTATACACAACGAGGAGCATATCTAGGCTTCAGTTACAAGTTTGACGAAAGATTATTTGATAATCTGATCCCGAATTCAGTTAAGAAGACTCCGATCATAGATCCGAACAACTACTTGACCTGTGAAGAAGAGTGCCTGGTTATTGATACTACTCCTGTTGAAATAATTCCTTTCCCGGTTCAGACTATTCCTCATACTTTGGAGCCTTTAGCTATAGAAGCTAGAAGTATTGAATATGGTGAATTGGAGAGATTAACTGTACTTCCAAAGCATATCCATTTCAACAACAACAGCACATACATAAATCAGCCTGCTGCACAAATGTTGGATAAAGTTGCCAAGTTCTTGATCGACCGTGATGAAGATTACTTCATCAAAGTAACAGGTCACACCGATAGCAAGAGTTCACAGGCTTACAACTTGAAGCTTTCTGAAAGAAGAGCAAAAGCTGTACGTGCTTACATGGTAGCAGCTGGTGTAAATGCTGATCGTCTTCAGTTTGAAGGATTAAGTTTCAGCCAAAATGCAGCTCCTGAAAAAGATCGGGTTGATATGGCTAGAAACAGACGTGTTGAGTTGGAATTGAGTGTTGATAACAGAAATGTGAGATTTATATCACAGGTAGAAGATCTTCAGGTTAACCCAAGAATAAGCGGAATCAGAAGTTGGGATTACGTATTTATAGCTGAACATAATGCAGTTCCTAGTGCATTGAACTTAACTAATGGGGCTTCTCTAAACCAAGTTCATGAGTATCTAGTAAAACGTATTTCATTAACAATGAAAGAATATCAGGTTGTATCGCTTGAATTAAGCGTGCCGTCAATCGAAGTTGGAAATACTATAAAATCCATACTTGTAAGTGAAGGTGTTGATCTGAACAGAATAAGTGTGGTAGAAAAAACAGGTAATAAAGTTGAGTTCGGATATTCGAATCAGTCACTACTCAGAATTTATGATCAAAGAGATGATATCAATCTGTCAACTAATAGCCTTGCTCTAAGAATGATGGATAACATGATTGACATACTGAGAGAAAGAGAAGATCTATTATTGATAAGAGACTATTCTCAGAGCTACTCAGTGCCTAATATGGTAACATTTGATGATCGCGGATCTCAACTAAGCAATGAGGTACAAGCTATTCTTTCCAGAATCGGTTCTTACTTAAGAAATGCTGAAACAGTAAGAATAGTACTTCATGGAGACGGTAGCTCAAGTTCAAATACCAGAATGGCTTCAATAAAAGAATACCTAGAAGAATGGGGTATTGATGCTAATAGAATTGAAATCAGTACCGAATCAAGAGCTTTAGATAATCAAGTGAATATTGAATATCTGAACGCAGATTCAATCAATCTTTTAGAATTAGACCTTATCAATGATGGAAAAGGTGGAGGTAAATAATTGATCTTCGATAAAAAAATATATCAAATGAGATTTTTAAGCCTGTTAACAGCAGTGTTTTTCATACTTCTTTCGGGAGTAAATGTATTCGGTCAAGTAGTTGTAAACGAGACTACTCTAACTTCAGGTTCTTATACAGTACCTTCCGATGGACAAGTTACTATAACTATAAAAGGTGGTGATGGTGGAAATGGTATTAACACTATTGGTGGTGAAGGAGCTACTGCTGTTGCTACTTTTGCAGTAAATGCCGGAGATGTAATTCGTTATGTAGTTGGGGAAGCTGGAGTTACTCATGCGGGTTCAAGTGCCGGTGGTGGTGGTAGTACTGGTGTTTATATTAATGATGTATTGGTAATGGTTGCCGGTGCCGGTGGTGGTGGTGATAATTCCAACGGAGCTCTTGGTTTAGGCGGTAATAGTATTACAGCAGGTGATGCAGGAACAGGAACAGGACCGGGAGCAGCAGGTACCAACGGAAATGGTGGAGGCACAACTACAAATACAGCAGCTGCAGGTGGTGGTGGTGGTGTATTTTCTGATGGTGGTTCGTCTGACGCAGGAGGTGGTGCCCGTGCGGATGCAACTACAACAGATACATCACAGCTTCTGGATATTGCAAATGGAGGAACCGGTAACGGCACAGGTTCAGCCGGTGGTCGTGGATTTACAGGTGGCGGTGGAGCAGATTCTAATTATAGTGGTGGTGGAGCCGGTTATTCCGGTGGTGGTGGTGCAGGAGCTAATGGTGGTGCAGGAGGTGGAGGCTCATTCATAGCTGCTTCGGCTACATCAAGTAGTTTCACAGCAGGAGGCGATGGAACTGGAAATGAGAATAACGGTTCTATAGTTGTCAATTTTGCCGATAATCCTCCTCAGCTAGAGACCAGTACTATCAATGGTACAACGTTAACGTTAGATTACGATCAAATTCTTAATGCGTCATCTACTCCTGCAGTAGGTGATTTTGATGTTAGAGTTAATGGGGCATCTATTACAGTAACAAATGTTTCTATTAACAATGATATTGTTACAATTACTGTGTCTCCGGCTGTATTCTTAAGTGATAATGTAGCATTGGATTATACTGCCGGTACAAATCCTATTCTGGATCAGCAAGGTACACAAGCAGCAAACCTTTCTAATCAAACGGTAACCAATAACACTCCGGATATTACACCCCCGGGAATTCCACAGAATGTATCTGCAAGTGCGATATCAGGTGGTGCTATTAGAATTAACTTTGATGATGTAGATGAATCTAACGGAAGTGGAGTAGCTTCTTATTCTGTTAAAAGAGCTACAAGTTCTGGTGGACCTTATTCTCAGGTTGGTACAGTAAGTGATAATGAAAGTATAAGCTATACATTTACTGATAATACACCTGTGAATGGAACCACTTACTATTATGTAGTTAGTGCAATTGATGGTTCCTCTAATGAAAGTGCTAATTCTGCTGAAGTGTCAGCAACTGCCGATGGTGTTTCGCCTCAACTGGATTCTGTTATAGTAAATGGAGAAACACTTACTCTTTACTATGATGAACCTATTGATATTTCATCTGCTCCTGCAAACTCAGATTACTCAGTTACAGTAAATATCTTTAATAATAATCCTGTAAGTAGTTTAACAATTTCAGGAAATCAGGTTATACTTACATTAACGAATGTGGTTCAACCTACTGACAATGTTGAACTGGATTACACTCCGGGTATTAATAAGATTCGGGATAATGTTGGGAATTTAGCATCCTCATTAAATAATGAGTCAGTTACAAACCAAACTACCGGTTATACTCCAACACCGCCATTGGGTGTAAGTGCTACTGCTGTTGCCAATGGGGCTATTGCAGTTTCCTTCCTAGATGTAGGTACAGGAGGGCAAATAGGGAGTTATTCAATCAGAAGATCCACTACACCGGGCGGTCCATATACGCAAGTTGGAGTTGTTGTGGATAACGAAAGTTCTAGTTACACCTTCACAGACAACAGTGCGCTTAATGGTAATACATACTACTATGTGGTAGCATCGCAGGATGGGAGTTTAAATGCAAGTAGTAACTCTGCAGAAGCTTCCGCAGTTTCAGATAATGTAGCACCTGTTTATGAAACAAGTCTGGTAGGTGGAAGTTCTCTTTTGCTCGATTATGATGAAATACTGGATGCGAATTCAGTTCCCGCAACAACTGACTTTGAAGTTAGGGTAAATGGATCCCCGGTAAGCATTTCAAGTATCTCAATAACAAATGTGAGAGTTAATATTGAATTAACTAATGCTATTCAACAAGGTGATAATGTAACTTTCGATTACACTCCGGGAACGAATAGAATTCGAGATATTGCCACAAATGAAGCGGCAGCTTTTACCGGAACAAATGCGATCAATTACACCTCAACTAATATTCCTTTTGGTCCTGATCCATGTCCTATCGTTAACGGAAATGATGCAAGTTGGGCATGCTTCGATGGAACTAATAATTCTACTACGATTTCAGCAAAAGTAGGAAATGTTGAAATTGCTACAGTTGATGCACAAGGTGGAACACAAACTACTTTTTCGCCAAATGCGCTCCAGCAATGGTCCAGCGGTTCATTTTCAGGAGACCAGTTCAATGGTCCTCAGGTTAATGCCAGTGGAAACACAGGAAATGCAACTTCATTTGATATAAACATAGCAAATGGAATTCCTTCAGATGCCATTATTCTAAGTTTAAATAAGCTTAGTCCAAATTCAGGTAATACAGCTTACACATTAGAAGCATTTGATGGAACAAATACTAAAGTAGCTCTTAATGGATGGGTCACCGGGCAGGGTAATGATGGTGGAGTTTGTACAAATTCAGTAAATCTAAATTATACCAACGGAAATACAACTCTGGAACTGCAGCCGACTGTTTCAGGAAATCAATCTTGTACTTCTTCTTCTAATGCCATTTGGTTCAGAATTAATACTACAGGTGTTGAGAGAATTGAGATTAGAAAATTAGTATCTCAAACTGATAACATCCATGTTGGTTTAGCCCTGTTAGCAGATTACGGTGATGCACCAAGTTCATACAGAACATCTTACAATTCAAGAGGAAATGACCCGGCATTTCACGTACTAAGTAACACGGGTTCTAATCCGGTGTATTTTGGAGGCACAGTAGATGCAGACGGTAATGGAATTTCTAATTCTCAAGCGAATGGAGATGATTCAGAGACCACAGGAATTGGTGCAGGAGATGATGAAGACGCAATTACTTCGCTTCCGGTTTTAAGAACAAATTACTCTGAGTATGAAGTTGATCTTGTGTGTACAACAGGAGGTAAAGTAGGTGGTTGGTTAGATACTAATCAAAATGGAGCTTTTGATAATTCAGAGTATGCTTTTGCAGAATGTATTGGAGGAGTTGCTTCTTTAAGCTGGGGAGGATTATCAGGATTGATCACGGGTGATACTTTCGCACGTTTCCGTATTGCATCGCAAACAAGCAGTGTAGCGTCTCCTTATGGTATTGCAATTGGTGGCGAGGTTGAAGATTACGCAGTTAGTATCCAAGAACCGGCTACACCTGATCTGGAAATTGATAAAGTGGTAGATAATTCCACTCCTGTTGAGGGAGAAACAATCACATATACAGTGTCTGTAACAAATCCCGGAGATTTTGACGCTACAGGAGTTCAGGTAACCGATGAACTTCCAAATGGAATTACCTATCAATCTCATACTGCAAGTCAGGGTACATATAACACCTCAACTGATGTTTGGAATATTGGAACTCTAGCTGAAGGTGATACTACTACTGTTACATTAACAATTGTAGCTACTGTTAATAGTGGTACGGTAGGAAATACGATCACAAATAATGCTGAAATTACACAGTTAAATGAGAACGATCCGGAGTTAAATAATAACTCAGCTTCAGCAGGAATTACAGTGGTTGCAGAGGCTGCAGATATTCAGGTACTCAAAATTGTAGATAACTCGGTTCCAATTGAGGGAGATTTTATAAACTATACAATTTCAGTAACAAATCAGGGGCCAAGAGATGCAACAAATCTAAAGATCCTTGATCAGCTTCCATCTGGAATAACTTTTCAAAGCGCAAACCCGAGTGTAGGAACCTTTAATAATTCAACTGGAATCTGGGATATTGGTACTTTTGTAAACGGAGCAAGTGCTTCACTGGTAATCAATGCTCAGGTTGATCAAAATACAGAAGGAAGCACTATAGCTAACACAGCTACTATTCAGTCGGTTGATCAAAATGACACAAATATTTCTAACAATTCATCCACTGTTAATATAACCGTTGATGAAGCCAGTGCTCCTACATCTTGTAATGATAGGCCATTGCTTAGATTTACAACTTATACTCTTGAAAGTGGTACTGCTTTGGAACTAGGTGCGGTGTATAAGTTTGATTCTGTTATTCCGGGAGTATATGCTCGTATTGAGATTATAACCGATAATAATGCTACGCTGACAGATATTGATCAAACCAGTGGAACAACGGCCTTTAATGAGGCATTTTCACCAAGAGTTCAAAGTGCGGATGGCAATGATGCTTTCATGGATTTTGAAATTTCATTTTACGATTCTGCTACAAATGTTCAAAAGTATCTGTCATTTGCAGCAACATCGAGTGATGTGGATGGTAACGGTGCAAGTTTGAAGGAATATGTAGGATTTCAAAACCTGAGCTCTTACACCATTGAAAGTACTACAGATCTTGTTATTGGTTCTGAAGGTATTTATGCAACCTACACTCCGGATAATTTCAATGGAGTATCTTCTGTAGATGCTGATTTTACTGATCATACGGTATACAGTGCTTACACCAATGAGCCGAAATTCAGATTCAGAGCAGGTATACAGGGAGGAGGATCAACATCAAATCGTTTATACAGGTTAAGTTTTGATCCTTGTGAGATTAACAATTTTAGTAGTCCGGTTTCAGAAAACATAATTGACGTTTCTGTTACAAAAGCTGTAGATAATGTTACTCCTTCAGTTGGTGATACAGTATCGTATACCATAACTGCAAAAAATGAAAAAGGAAATGCAGTAGGAAATGTAGAGGTAACAGACCAACTTCCTGCAGGTTTAACTTATGTTTCCGGTACTACAACATTAGGAACTTATGCAAACGGAACAGGAATTTGGGATATTGGAACACTTTCAGGGCTACAATCTGCAACACTAACGTTAAAAGCCACAGTTAATACAGGTCAGGAAGGAAATACCATTAAAAACACTGCCAGTTTCTCAAATTTTACAGGTGGAGATGGTAATCAAAGTAACAATAGTGCAGACGTTGATATTATAGTGTTTGATCCATCTTCAGGATTAACCTGTAATGAACCTCCTTTATTTAATTTCAGCAGCAATTCCTTAGAAGAAGGTATATCCGGACAAGTAAACGCAGTATATAGATTTAATAATATCGCGTCAGGACTTGATGCCTTGGTAAAAATAAAAGCAATCAGCAATGCTTCTCTAAGCAATATCGATGATAATGGATCTGGGAATAGCGCTGCAAATTTCAGTCCATTATTCCAGGCTACTCAAAGTGGTGGGTATATTGACTGGGAGTTTAAGTTTGTAGCTACAGGTACAACAACCCCTGTAAAAAAGAATTTTGCAATGACCGCATTGGATATTGACGGTTACATAAATCCTAATAATACTTCCCAATCTATTCGTGATTTCTTAGGGTTTACTCAGAATCAATCTAACTCTGTTCAGGGAGGAAATAATCTTACTGAAACTACTTCAGGAGCTTTCCAGTTCTTTACTTCTACTCCGGCAACAGATGGAAACGGTTCATTGGATTTCGATCATATGGCGTATATAAAGTATAATTATACTTCTGTATTCGAATTCAGAACAGGATCAAATTTTACAAATGGTTATAGTAATGATCGTCTAGTGGATATTGATTTCGTTCAATGTAGAAATCAGGATTTTAACCCTGAAGTTGTAACTACACGTGATGCTGATATTTCCGTAGTCAAGACAGTGGATAATGCAAATCCGTTAGAAAACGAATCCATTAATTTCACAATTACAGTTACAAACAATGGGCCTGAAAGAGCTACAGAAGTAGATGTTAATGAAACATTGCCTTCCGGTTTGGCTTTAGTACAAGCAACTCCAAGTCAAGGAACATACAATCAAATCAATAAGACTTGGTCAGTTGGTACTCTTAACAACGGTAGTTCAGTAACTATGACTGTGGAAGCAACCGTGAACTCTGGCGTAACAGCTGATTCGCTTGTAAATACAGCATACCTGTTAGGATTGAATCAGTTTGACCCAAATCAGGCAAACGATACTTCCAAAGTAGCTATATATATAAGTAATACTGTAGAAGGGATAGTTTTCAGAGACAAAACAGGAAATGCTCTAACCGATGGAGATACTAACCTAAGTGACGCATCTGGAGATCAAACGGCTGTAAAGGATGTAGTAGTTCATTTATTTAAAGATGGTGGTGATGGTCTAGCTGATGGTAGTGATGATGTATTCTTAAGATCCGATACAACTACTATTTCGGGAGCGTTTACATTTCAGATCGGAGAAGACGCAGACTATTGGGTAGTTGTAAATTCTAAAACAGGAAATCTGACAAACGGTGCAAGTTGGGCAGAGCAAGTGTACGCACCATCAGGAGCACTTTGTTCTGATGGAACAGGTGGTATTGGAACAAAAGGTTCAGCCGGTAATTGCTTTGGGGGTAGAAGAGGAAATCAATCTGATAACCTGCCTGTTGGAACGGACCCAGCTAATACTGATCTTGCAAACGCTGAACATGTTGCAAAGGTTACCATGGCAAGTAATAATGTTTCCGGGCTTAACTTTGGATTCAGTTTTAATGTGGTTACTGATACCAGAGATGGTGATGACGATGTATCATCTAACAGAAGCGTTCAAGGTTCTTTGAGACAATTCATTACTAATGCGAACGAGATCTCAGGAGCAAATACCATGAGATTTGTTCCTTCTGTAGCAACTAATGAAACCGGAAGTGGTGGAAACTGGTGGAAAATTACATTGAGTTCAGAACTTCCTGTAATAACCGATCCTTTAACAACATTGGATGGACGATCTTTTGATTTAAATTCACCTTTGGCAATTCTTAATCCGAATTCAGGTACAATCGGAACCGGCGGAACAGTTGGTGTTGATGGGATCTCATTAAATACTTTTGAACGAAAGGAGCTAGAGATAGACCTAGCTGATGTAGGAAATAACGCATTATCAATAAACAGTTCTGGAGCAGTTGTAATAAGACATTTTGCTCTGTTTAATAATACGAGATCTTTAACTCTTACCGGTATCTCAGGCGGTACAATAGAGAACAATATGATTGGTACCCGAGCCGATGGTACTGACCCTACAGGCTTAAATCAGTCAGATTTAGGGATATTGATAACGGGATCAGGTTCACAAACACCGTTAATTCAACGTAACTATATTGCTTATACAAAAGACAGTGGTATCCGTTCTGAAAATGGTAACGCGACTATACAATTCACAAAGAATGAGATCTACAGAACGGGTAATGCTCAGAATAATGCGGATGGACTTGAGGGAATAGGAACATGGTCTATCACTCAAAACCTTTTCCATGAAAATGGAAAGAGCAATGGTAGCGATGTCTATGGAGGAAGTGGAATTGAAATTGGAAATACTTTTGGTTCTGCGACTTCAGGTAATACGATTCGTAATAATACGATCAAAAATCATAGAACAACCGGTATTAATGTATTGAATCAGGTTTCAAGCACTCTGATAGAAAAGAACATAATAACCGGAAATGGTACAGATTATTCAAGCGCGCCTTACAAAGGGGCAGGTGTTCGTTTAAGCTTCCCCGATGCACAACCTCAGCAGGGAATCTATATTACTAAAAACAGTTTTTCTAATAACAAAGGACTGGCAATTGATATAGTAACTTCAGGAAATGGAGAAGCAGATGGAGTTTCACCTAACGATGGAGTTATAGAATCTGCATCTACAGAGCCTAACAAAGGACTCGATTACCCGGTATTTACTTTGGCAACTATTGATGGCAACCAATTGACCGTTGAGGGATACATCGGTAAAAATGCTACAAGGTTATCTGGAGTTTATACCATTGAGATATATAAAGCTGCCGATGATGGTAATCAGCAAGGGTTAACAGAAGAAGGCGGTACTTTAATACGTCCTCATGGAGAAGGACAAACGTTGATTGGTACAATTAATACCAATGCAAATGGATCATTCAGCGAAACATTTACAGTTTCTTCAACAAGTATTGTAATAAATGACCGTATAACAGCTCTTGCTTATGATGCAGGAAACAACACTTCCGAATTTTCAACAAACCAAAGAGTTGTGGCAACAGGTGTTACTATTAATGGTTATGTATATAAAGACGATAATCACAATGCGTTGAGAGAAGGGAATGAGGTTGGTTTGGAAAATGTAACCATTGTTCTATATAACAAAAGTTTAAACAGTTGTAAGAGTGTTCTTACAGACGTAAACGGGTTTTATCAGTTCAGCAATGTTCTAAATGGCGAGTATGATCTTATCGAATCAGTGGGACAAAGTGTTCCAACACCTGATGTATGTACTCCACCTGAAACAGATCCTGTTGATTTTGTGTCTACTACACCAAACTTGAGAACGTTACTGATTAACAACATTCCTGCTCAAATGAATTTTGGAGATTTTGAAGGTTCAAGAATTGAAGGTACTGTTTTTGCAGATAATGGAATTGGCGGTGGAACTGCAAATGATGGAATTAAGAATGGTAACGAAATTGGTCTTGAAAATACTGTTGTTAAAGCTTTAACAGGATCAAGCACATTAATTGAACAAACTAGTACTAATGGAGCCGGGGAATATATTCTTTATGTTCCAAAGTCTGTTGTTGGAAATGGCGGAACTGTAAAAATTCAGGAAATAAATAATACTTCTTTTGTAACAACAGGTGGAGATGCAGGAGATACAGGTGGTTCATATGATATTACCACTGATATAAACACGTTTACGAATACTGTTGGGACATCCTATACAAGTGTAGACTTTGCTGATGTGGCAGAAAGTATATTCTTAACGGATGGTTCTCAAAGTCTGCAACCGGGTGCAACTGCATTTTTCCAACATACATTTGAAGCTAAAACTGATGCTGCGGTTGCATTTACAACCAGTTCAGTGAACAACCCTTCCAATGCTACTTGGCCTGTTGTTCTTTATAATGATCTAAATTGTAGTGGTACTGTTAATAGTGGAGAGCCTATTATCCAGCCTAATGATATTGTGAATGTAACAACAGGACAAACAGTCTGTTTACTACTTAGAGTTACAGTACCGCAAGGGGTTAGTAATGGAGCTTCAAGTAACACAACTATTTTGGCGGTTATGGATTACAATAATACCTCTCCGGTAATTCAACAATCACTTTCAAGAACCGATTTAGTTACTGTAAGTGATGAAGAATCTGGGCTGGTACTAACAAAATCAGTTGATCAAGCTCAGGCGTTGCCTGGTGCAACACTCTCTTACACAGTGAGCTATATCAATAATGGAGACGAACCAATAAGTTCACTAGAAATTACTGATAATACGCCAACGTACACCACGTTTAGTTCGGCTAACTGTGGGGTTTTACCGAATAATTTAACCGGGTGTACGATCACAAGTCCTTCTGTAGGTTCTACCGGAGGCATTAAATGGACATTCACAGGAACGTTACTACCAGGGAGTTCTGGTACGGTAACATTTACTGTTAAAATTGATAATTAGGTTAAGACAATGCGTAACAAAATTTTAAAACCAATTGTATTTATTGTTGAAGACAATGATGCATACAGAGTATTAATGGGCAGGATGTTGGAACAAAGAGGCTTTTTGGTGCTTTTGTTTTCTGATGGGTATAAAGCACTTGAAATGTTGGAGTATATCAAGCCAAATATAATTCTTTCAGATATTCAAATGCCCGGAATGGACGGATTTACTCTTCATGAAAAAATTGAGCACCTTTATCCAGATCTGAATATACCTTTTCAATATATTTCTTCTACTTCACAAAAAAATCTGATCGAAAAAGCAAATGCTATAAGTATTGAAAACTTGATTCGAAAACCAGCAAAACCTGACGAGCTTTCCATGATCTTGAAACGTGGACTTGATAGAATTACTGCTGCTTAAATAATCTGGAAAATAGTTTCATTTTATAGCTTGTTGGAATAGATTCCACGCATGATCTTAACCTCAAAAGCTATAGTACTCCGGTCCATTGATTATCAAGGTTCAAGCAAGATAATCACTGTTTTATGCCAATCTAATGGTAAAATTGCTCTTATTGCAAAAGGGGTAAAGAAGCCCAAAAGCAAGTTGTCAGGAACAATTGAAGTTGGCAATATACTCGAAGCTACTTACTATTATAAAGATTCTAGAAGTATTCAAACTCTATCAGATGCTTCCATTCTTTATCAATCTTTAAATTTCAGAAAAGATTTTGAACGGGCTTCGATTCTTTATTCAACTTTAGAATTAATTTCTCAGCTGACTCATGAAAATGAAGAAAATGATGAGTTATTTTTATTTTCAAGTACATTTATAAAATGGCTCGGAGATGTTGAAACTGTTCGCCCATCTATTTTTCCATACGTTCAAATAAGATTAGCACAAATTGCCGGAGTTGGATTAATTGTTCAAAACACACAGGAAAATGAAACTGTTTATCTTAATATCAGTAGTGGAACTTTAACTGAAAACCCTGACTCTGATCTATCTTATAAGCTGACCAAAAATCAAGCTATGTTCTTAAAAGTTGGAGTTACTTCAAGGAATACAGAAATTTTTAATATTGATTTTTCAAATTCGGAATTAAAACAACTAATTCATCATTTAGATGTTTACTTTAAATACCATATTGATAGTTTTAAGGATCGAAGATCGGATACAATTTTTGAACAGATGCTAAAGGAGACTTGATGATGAGAAAGAGAGACAGGTTTTTAACAGGGATACTGTTAATATTAATAGGAGTTTCAATAGGAACTCTGGTTGCACTATATACGATTAATGACGACTTAGCTCCGCTTTCCGAAGTTCGTTATACCGAAGTGAAAAAAAGTGAATCGCCTTTTTTCGAAGATGAAGAACTCGCAGATATTGATCCAAGATTTGTTTTTAAAACGATTGCAAGTACAGTGACCCCATCTGTTGTTTACATTGAAACTATTATTCCGGTTTCTGAAGACGAAGGGAGATCAAGCAATTTCTGGAATAGAGTAATTCCACGCAGAGCAAGAACAGTAGGCTCCGGAGTTTTAATTACAAAAGATGGCTACATACTTACAAATAATCATGTGATCGAAGATGCTGTTGAAAAAGGTATAAAAGTAGTTTTGAATGATAAAAGAGAATTCCCGGCAAAAATAGTAGGGTTGGATCCTAGTACTGATCTTGCAGTTATCAAAATAGATGGCAATGACCATTCTGCTATAACCGTAGGAAATTCTGAATCAGTAGATGTAGGAGAATGGGTATTAGCAATTGGGAATCCGTTCAGACTTCGCTCTACCGTTACCGCAGGAATTGTAAGTGCACTCAGCAGAGATGTTCAGATCATAGATGATAACTTCAGAATTGAGAGTTTTATACAAACTGATGCAGCAATTAATAAAGGAAATAGTGGTGGAGCTTTAGTAAATACAAGTGGACAATTAGTAGGCATAAATACTGCTATAGCATCACAAAGTGGTAGTTATCAAGGGTATGGTTTTGCAGTGCCTGTAAATTTAGCAATGAAAGTAGCTACTGACCTAATAGAGTTTGGTGAAGTGCGAAGAGCATTATTAGGAGTAAGTATTGCTTCAGTAGATTATAACAGAGCAGTGGATATCGGTCTCGATGAAGTAAAGGGAGTTGAGATCATTGTGATAACAGAGGATGGAGCTGCGGATGTTGCAGGTTTGGAACTTGGTGATGTGATCTTAAAAGTAAATGGAGTAGAAGTTAATGAATCAAATCAACTTCAGGAGAAGATCGCTATAGTCAGACCCGGAGAAAAAGTTCAATTAACTATTTGGAGAGAAGGAGAAGAATTCATTCAATCTGTAGAATTAAAAATGCTTGAGCAGCAACAAATTAATGATCTGGTTGGAATTCCTGATATTCCGGAAGAAGAGGAAGCAGAACCTGAAGTATTTGAGCTGGAAGTAGATTTTCATGAATTCGATCTTGGATTCAGAGTAATAGAAGTGCCTACTCAAAATGGTTCAACCAATCATATGATAATTTCAAAAGTCTACAAATATTCTGAAGCATGGAACAGGGGCTTAAAAAAGAATCAAAAGATAATATCAGTAAATGAAATTGAAGTTGAAGATCTCGAAAGTTTAAAAGAACTTATTGACGAAAATTTAAACAAAAATAAAGCAGTAACTATTGAGGTATTAGATGAAGATAATGCCCGTGGTTACATCGAATTGAAAGATAATTGATGAAATATATTTCAAGAACACTTCTGATCAGCGTTGCACTTTTAGCTTTGGCATGCTCAGGAGCAAGTGAACTAACTAACAAAAATATATCAGTAAATAATACACTGTATCCGACGTGGTATGGCGCTTATGAGTTTTACTCTGACTCGACGCGTTTTTATGCTCGTGCAACCGCAGTCTCCTCAGATCCTAAAACCGCAGAGTTAAGAGCTGAAAAAGAAGCCCGAGCTTTGTTGGAAAGTTATATCGCAAAAGAGCTTGAAGATGTACGAAAAGAACTCTCGAGAGATGGTTCAAGTATTGTAAATGAATCTAATTTTATTATGATGCTTCGTAACGCTCATTACAAAATTGAAGAATCAGCCGAAGTCAGTTTTAAAGAATCAATAATGACAGATGGAGTGTACAGAGGCTTTGTTAAAGTTGGGATTAGTAAACCTCAAGTTCGACAGTTGATTGAAAGTGGTCTTAGTTCTAACAATAGATACCAGAATGAATTTATGAATTCTCCGGGTTTTTCTGATTTTATACAATGATAAAGCTGACTTCTCATTGCTAATAATGATCTTTTAAGATTTAAAGTAAAAAATTTGTTTAATTAGGATTAGTTAAATGGTTTTTTATAAAGCGTTAATTGTTTAATTCTTTGATAAAACTTTATTTACACTATCTTATAAACTACAGTCTATTCGTTCTTAATCGGAAATTGGAAAACTGCATGAACAGGTAGTGATTAATTAGATGAATTGATTTAGTATTTTCGAAACTTCAACACACTTTGAACTATGAAAAATCAGCTGTCTTTATTTTTACTTCTTAGTTTTAGTCTAATATTCTTTAGTAATTGCTACGAGCAAAATGAACTTAAAAAATTTGAACTTTCACTGATCAATGAAACAACTTCCAAGGTTGATGTCTTTATAGAAAAACAGAAAGCTAATAGTCCCAATATCAGAGAAGGAGCTTTTTTAGATAAGAATACTGGGGAATTTACTTCAGAATTAACAGCTCAACGCGATACGACCAGAACCATTAAGTCAGGAAATTTATTAGTCTTCAGAGTTGCCGAAACAGCCAATACAGATAGTTTACATAATTTAGACTTTTTATTTGATCACTATCTTAACTCGAATCGTAGCTATGTTACTGTTACAGAAGATGGGTACTTGGAATTTAAGATATTAATCGAATCGGCAATAAAAATAGAACCAGGTCATGAACTCGGTCATGTATGTGATCCAAGGTATGAAAATTGTAATGGTTAATTCTTATTAGAGTTTGAAAACCTTAATTCTAATATTTTTATGTTCCTTAACACCCTTGTCAGTTTTTTGTCAAGGGTTTTTTGTTTCTAAATACTATTCACCCAAAGAATATAGGGCTCACCAACAAATATGGGATATAAAACAAGATTCGAATCAAATAATATACTTTGCACAAGGTGAAGGGCTTACTTTTTTTGATGGGAACAGCTGGGAAAGTATTCATATTGGTGAACGCGGAAGGGGAACAGCACTATTTTTGTCTAAAGAAGGAAAGTTTTATGCAAGTGGTCAATATGATTTTGGTTATATAGATGCGGATTCAGTTAATAACTTTACCTACCATTCTCTATCTAACAAAATATACGAAAGCATTGATTCGGTTCAGCAACATATCAGTATTTTCGAAGATGATAGTTCGGTATTCTTTTTTGGAAATAAAGGGCTTGAGGTTTTAAAGAATGACATTTTGCATTCTTATCGTTTAAAAGAAATTAACTCTTCCATCAGTTTTATGCTAAAATCTCAAAAGTATTTTGCTTCGAAAGCTGGTATTCACAAATTTGAAAATGAGAAGTTTAGCTATTTAGAAAAAAGTGAAATTTTTAAAGGCGATAAAATATCATTTGCGCTATCAGGCTTTGAAAATAACATTATACTGGGTCACGTGGATTCAGGTTTGTATTCATTTGATGGTATAAATTTTTCCAAATTTGATGTTCAAAGAGAGCAAGAATTAATCAAAAGCTATATCTACAAAGCCGAATTAATCAATGATAATGTATTAGCAATAGCTACACTCGATGGTGGTGTATTTTTTTATAGCAGACAGGGAGAGCTTATTAAAATATTTGATACCAGTAACGGTGCTTTTACTAACTCTGTACTGGATTTGTATTTAGATCATGAAAATACATTATGGTTAGGATTATGGGGCGGAATACAAAAAATCCCCATGCAAAATAGTCTAAACAACTTTATGATCGGAGATGGAATAGGTGATGAGGTATTAAAAGTAGCTTCAATAAATGATAAAGTACTTGCACAAACTACTAATGAAATTTATTTAGGTACTATAAACGATATAAACAGAACATTTCAGTTCAGTGCTATAGCTACATCAGGTAATACTCAAAACTCTATCAATATAGGAGTAAGGGATAACAAGCTTGTATATTTTAATAGTGATGGATTATTTGAATTGAATGAGAACGAAAAAAAGTTTTCAAAAAAAACAGAGATTAATTTCTTTGCTGGAATTTCAGATTACGATAATAATGAGGATTTGTGGATTGGAGAGGGGGGAATTTACAGTGATTACAGATTAGTGCATCCTCTTAACTTGAAAGTTTCCGGGATAAAAAATGCTATAAAAATCAATAATGAATTCTACTTTAATGATTTACAAAATATTTACACTTATAAGTATAACCAGCAAAATGTAATTGAATTAGAACTCCCCAAAGGCATAAATCGAATTAACAAAATGGATGTAATCAATGGCGAAGTTTATATTTCTGTTGAAGGAGCAGATACATTAACGGGTCTTTATGTTTATGATAAAACTCAAGAGGAGTTCAGTAAAAGTAATTTCTTAAGAAAAATTGATCCGGATCTAACTCAAAAACAAGTTCATGACTTTAAACAATGTCCATCAGGAGATATTTGGATTCAAAATAATTTTAAGATAAAAAAAGTATTCTATGAGAAAGGTAAATGGAATGTAAATTCATCAAAATTCGAAACCATAGGGGGCGGGAATATTTACACAATTGAGTGTAGCAATGATGAAGTATGGTTTGGGGGTGTAAATGGTGTGTATAAGTTGTCGGATAAAGATTGGAGTTATGATTACGACTTTAAAACAAATATCACCGGCTTTTTTGTAAATAGAGATTCTTTGATTTACGGTGGTTTTGGAGAACCAGAAGAGACAATTACACTTACATATAGCGATAATGAAATTCGTTTTACTTATGCTGCAACTAGTTATATAGATCCTGAACGAAATACATATCAATATAAATTGGATGGTTTTGATAATGACTGGAGTACATGGAGTCTTGAAACTCAAAAAGATTATACAAACCTAGGTGAAGGAGAGTATGTCTTTAAGGTTAAAAGCCGAAACGTATATGAGGCAGATGGTGAAATAGATACTATCACCTTCACCATCTTACCACCCTGGTACAGAACTTGGTGGGCGTACATGTTATACTTGATTGTGATAGCAGGAATTTTATATGGCATCTATAAGATCAGAATAAATCAAATCTTAAAAATTCAGGGAGTAAGAAACAGAATTGCCGATGATCTGCACGATGATCTGTCAGGGACACTAATTGGTATCAGCAACTTTGCTAAAGCAATTACCAAAAATCCGAATAAAGAAAATCAGGAGCGGTTTATAGGATTAATCGAAAAAAGTGCAGATGAAGCCAAAGAAAAGATCAGTGATATTGTATGGACGATAAATCCAACACATGATGAATGGGTAAACTTCTTAACCAAATGTAGACGGCATGCATCCGATATTTTAGAAGCCCAAGGCATTGAATATTCATTAGAAATGGATGAAAATATTCCCGGTCAACTTGAAATGGAATTAAGGAAGAATCTTTGGCTTATATTCAAAGAAATCATTACTAATATAACCAAACATGCTGAAGCTGAATATGTATTGATCCGATTTAAAACTCAATCTAACAAGTTGAACATTACGATCAGAGACAAAGGAAAAGGCTTTGATATGAAGGCTGTTGAATCAGGAAATGGAATTCAAAATATCAAAAAAAGAGTAGAAGCGATCGATGGAGAAGTGAGTCTTGAATCAATAGTCGCAGAAGGAACAAGCTGGATTATCGAAGTTCCATTGTAATTACCACATCATCATGTAGCCATATGCATGCGGCATTTAGATATATTGAAATAAAATCATTTGGATATGGAAAATTTGATCAAGGTTGGCATAGTTGAGGATAACCCATATATGCGTGAAGGTTGGGAAACATTCATCGATCTGGAACAAGACATGTGTGTGATAGGAAGCTTTGAATCTTTCGAAGATGCATGGGACTCCGACGAGCTTAAGAAATGCGATCTTATAATTATGGATATAGAATTGCCCGGGATCTCAGGAATTGAAGGCGTTAAAAAAATCAAAAGTCATAACCTTAAAGCCGAAATGTTAATGGCTACCGTGTTTGATGATGATGAAAATATATTCAATGCAGTTAAAGCTGGTGCAGTTGGGTATTTATTAAAAAAAACCTCCCCGGAAGATCTTGTTAAGGCGATTCGTCAGGCAATGAGTGGAGGATCGCCAATGACTCCTAACATTGCCAGAAAAGTGATAAACACCTTCCATATAAAATCTCTCCCTCCGGAGAAGCAGCTATCAGAAAGAGAATTGGAGATCCTTCGTGAACTGGCTACAGGAAGATCTTATGCAGAAATTGGTAAAAAGATATTTCTTTCCGTTGATGGAGTGAGACATCATATAAGAGGTATTTATAAAAAATTGGAAGTCAATTCCAGGTCCGAAGCGGTTTCAAAAGGTATAAACAGAAACCTTATTGCAATCTGATTTTTCTGAATCTAGATTTTATACTGAAAGTAACATTTCGTTTTAGTATTCTCTGTACCATAAAAAAACAGGACATTTTTAAGGACATTTGGTATGACAAGACTTATTGTGGTAGTATTAGTTTGTTTTCTAACTTTTGAAATTCAAGCTCAAAACACAGCGAACCAGTTGCCACCAAGCCGTCAATCCATCGAAAGTTTTAAATCCTCGATTTCAGATATTACTAACCAGGATTCATTACTTATAAGGTACTATCAATTTACCCTCCAGACTTTTCTCTCCAATCCAAGAGTAATTCCTGAAGTTGCTGAGTTGGTGTTGGAGTTAAACGAAGTTGAAGTAACTAAGAAACAAGCTTTTTATAACCTCATCCTGTCTAAATACTGGGAGAGACCAAGACCTGATTCAGCAATTTATTTCGCTGAAAAAAGTATTCAGCTCTTTGAGCAATTAAATGAAAAACAACAAATTTTGAGCTTAAAAATAAGCTTAGGTAATCTCTATTTGAGGAATAATGAATTTCTAAAATCTGAAGAACAATTTCTGGAAGCAATTGAAATTGTAAATGATAAAGAGATAGAAGGGTTTGAAAAAGAATTCTTGATAGAACGCCTTGCCAATTTATATGTACGAGTTGGGGCAACCGAAATTGCAATAGCTCAATACGAACAATTGTTAGACTCTGAAACAGGAATTGGGGGCAGGTGTGAAACGTTATTGAGAATGAGTAATGCTTACCGGGTTAATAATGAGCTTGAGAAAGCAAAGGAATTATTAGATGAATGCGATAATTCAACTGAATTAGACCCGATCAGACTTGTTTCTATTAAAAAAAGCTATGGTACTTTAGAGAGAACTCTCGGTAACTACAAAGAAGCTATCACTAAGTTTGAGGAAGCGGTAGAAATACAAAAATCTTTACCACAGAAAGATTTTCTTAGTCATCTATTTTTAGCTCAGGCATATCTAGATATTAAAGAGGTAAAGCAGGCTGAAGGACAATTACCTTTTTTGGATAGCTTTAATATAAACCGATTACAGCTACCTGCTCGTGTTGAGTATTATTTGTTGAAGTCGAAAATTTTATACTTAAAGAAGGAATTTACGGAGGCTCTAAATATGATAGGTCTCGCAGAGCAACAAGTGTCAAGAATGCCCTCAAGTATATTAGAGATCGATGTCTGGGTTTTGAAGGGTGAAATTTTGAATAGTATGGGAGAATATGAAACTGCGTACAATGTCACAAGACATTTAATTGATAGTAAGGCAATTTTAGAAAAAAGGGGTGAAGAGATGGAAGAAGCCATCTCAAGAGTACGCTTTCAAATGAGGGCAAAAAATCAGGAGTTAGCTGAGGTAGCTAATGAATTGGGGACTGTTAAAACAAGAAATGCAGTTGTATTAATCTTATTGATACTTTTAACGGGGTATATATTTTATCGATATAGAATTCATTTCCTGTTGCAAGAAGAGAGAACAAGAAATAAGATTGCCAGAGATTTGCACGATGACTTGAGTGCTACCTTGAGTAGTATCAGCTTTTTTAGTGAAGCAGCAAAACGAGACGATTCACAGGATTCAAATAAATTTCTTAAAAGAATAGATGAAAGCGCAATCGAAGCCAAAGAAAAGATTAATGATATTATTTGGGCAATAGATCCTGAGAATGACGATTGGGAAGCATTTTTAACGAAATGTAAACGGTATGCATCAAAAATGTTTGAGTCTAAAGACATTGAATATCAAATTGAAATCGATACAACTTCAGAAGTGCCAATGAAAATTGAAGCCAGAAAAGAGCTTTGGCTGGTATATAAGGAGATAATTACTAATTTAGTACGTCACTCAGAAGCTTCTGATGCTTGCGTCGTTTTTAGCAGCATTAACAATTCTTTTATCGTTAAAGTAGAGGATAATGGAATTGGTTTTGATACGGGTAAAAATCATAAAGGAAATGGATTGGATAATATCAAAAAAAGAGTATCATCAATAAGTAAAAAATCTAAGTTGGCATTGGAATCACATCCAGGAAAAGGAACAAAGTGGGAGTTAGTTTTTTCTTTATAGACAGCCAATTTTAGCGGTTTTACGCCATATTTTTTGAAAGCAATATCAGGAATTTTAAACTAAACGTCTTTATGCGGCTTCTTATATTGTCTTTATTGATGTTTATCCCATTTGATATCACATCACAAAATATTTCTTCTAACTTTTATAATTACTCCTTAGAAGAAGGATTGTCTCAATCTACGGTTTATGCCTTTCTTGAAGATGATCTTGGATATATTTGGATTGGAACCAGAGACGGTTTAAACAGATTCGATAACAATAAATTCGTTACTTATTACCCTGTTTATGATGATTCAAATTCTATAAGTAACCGGTCGGTAAGATCTTTAGCTAAAGATAAATATGGTTTTATTTGGGTTGGTACTGACGGTGGAGGAGTAGATAGGCTCAATCCAAAAACAAATACGTTTCAAAATCTATGTGTTCTTCAAAATTCAGAAGTTTGTGAACTAAGGACCAATATCACTAGTCTGGAAATTTCAGGAAACGATCTGTTTATTGGAACCAGAAAAGATGGATTATATAAATACGATTTAAGTACAAACAGCACTACCAAAATAGTAGACCGGAAGTCAACGATTTGGGATATCAAAATTATAGCTGATCAGATATTTCTGGCTACTTCAGATGGTGTTGTATTACAGAATGCTCAGGGAAGTTCAAGTTATTTGAAGAACATGGAGATCAGGGCTCTGGAATTTAGAAGTCAAAGTGAACTAATAGTTGGTACAAGAACTAATGGTATTTTAGTACTTAATCTAAGTAGTAAGGAAATAGTTGAATTAAATAAAGCATTTAGAGGAGTAGAAGTATCTGATATTCTGATCGACAAGGAATCCAATATTTGGATGGCTACAGATTCAGAAGGTCTATATTTAACAAACAATACAGGCGAGGTTTTACATCACTTTTCGCCTCAAAAACAGAATGAATTTCAACTTCAAAGCTCAAGCATTAGAACCCTTTTCGAAGATTCTAATGAAATTATTTGGGTAGGAACCAATAATGCAGGGCTGAGCAACTACCATAAAGACCGGTTTCAGTTTCAAGGGTATTCAAGTGAATCTACAAACCAAAAACTGGTTTCGGATGTAATACTCTCTTTTAATGAACTTGATAATGGAGATATATTAATTGGTACAGAACAAAAGGGGCTTTTATTGTTTAACCAAGCCAACGAGACGTTTACTAACATAGAAGGATTTAACAATGAAAGCATAATTGCCATAGAAAAAGATGATAACGGGCAATATTGGGTTGCGACAGATGGCTTTGGATTAAAGAAGTTTAAAATTAGATCTGATTCAGATCGAATAACAAGAATAAAAAAACTGGAAAATGAAAGTATTCTAAGTCTCGAGGTAATTTCCGAAAATGAAGTAATAGCGGGCGCTTATCAAGGTTTTTATGTTGTTACAAATGATGAATTGCAAGAAGAAATACGAGTCCCGGATTACCTCAAAAATGATAGGGTTTTGTCAATTAAGTCGATTAATGAAAAAGAAGTTTTAATAGGTACTTTCTCTCAAGGATTGGTTGTATTTAATAAGGCTGATACTAGCTTTAAGCGTATTGTACCTGAAATCATCAATAACAAAAAACAAAGATCACCTTCAAGGATTCAAGTCATTTATGAGGACACCAAAAAAAGAATTTGGTTAGGTACATATTCAGGATTATATAATTACGATCCTGAAAAGGAATCTTTTAAAGCATTTACAATAGGTGATGGTCTCCCCAGCGATGTTGTGTATGGAATATTGGAAGATACCGAGCACAATCTTTGGCTTAGTACAAACTCAGGGATTTCCAAATTTGATACTGAAGAAATAAATTTTGAGAACTTCAGTAAATCAGATGGATTACTAAGCAATGAATTTAATGGAGGAGCTTACTTCAAAGACTCAAAAGAGAGGATGTATTTTGGAGGAGTAGAAGGGTTTACTTTTTTCGATCCCAACAAGATCAAAGACCAAGTTTTTAAAGGAAATGTGGTGGTTTATGAAATGAATGTAGATGGTAAAATCTATAACACAATAGTTGAGAGAAACTTTAACCTGAAAGAGGGTAAAGATTTTATCCAATTCGATTTTTCATATCTCAATTTCATTAATCCTGACAGAAATAATTTAGAATATAGACTGTTGGGTTTAAGTGAAAACTGGATTCCCGTAAACAAAAGAAGAACAATCAATTTCTCAGGCTTATCATCAGGCGATTATAAATTCGTAATCCGGGCGGTCAACACAAAGAAAGAAACAGTAACTTATTCGAGTACTATTTCTTTCTATATAGCTCCTCCATTTTGGAAAAGGTGGTATTTTATTTTAGGTCTGATCATAACAATCGTTCTAATTTCTTATGCCTTATTTAGATATAGATTGTTTTATCTGCTTAGAGAGGAAGCTACCAGAAATAGAATTTCAAAAGATCTTCATGATGATCTGAGTGGCACGCTAAGCAGTATTAGCTTTTTTAGCGAAGCCGCGAAAAGGGATATCTCAAGTGAATCTATTAAATTCCTTAGAAAAATAGATGCCAGTGCTATTGAAGCAAAGGAAAAAATAAATGATATCATTTGGGCAATAGACCCTAATAATGATGATTGGCAATCTTTCATGGCTAAGTGTAACCGATTTGCTTCAGAAATGTTTGAAAGCAAAGGAATTGAGTATAAAATCGAACTCGACGATTCTATAAAGGGGTTTAAGAATTTTAAAATAAGACATGATTTGTGGTTAATATTTAAAGAAATGATTACGAATATAGTACGTCATTCCCAAGCAAATCACTCTAAAGTGGTTCTTTTCAAAAAAGAGAATAGAATTATTTTAGAGGTTGAAGACAATGGAATAGGATTATCAGATGAGGATATGTTTAAAGGAAGTGGAATTTCGAATCTGAAGTATAGGGCAAATAAAATAGAGGCTATTCTTACAAATGAAACAGCAGAACCTTCCGGAACAAGATGGAGATTAGAAATTAAATTATAAACTGCCCTTTTCGGTAGTTACTTTCAGGTATTAATACCATTCATTTGAGTATGATAAAAATTTCTATAATTGAAGATAATAAGTATATGAGGGAAGGATGGGAAACCATCTTAGACTTCGAATCAGATCTATGTGTGATTGGAACATATGGAAGTTGTGAAGAAGCCCTTGAAGAAAATCAGCTGGGTAAAAGCGACGTTCTTCTGTTAGATATAGAACTTCCTGGTATTCATGGGACAGAAGGGGTGAAGATTTTTAAAGAAAAATACCCGAAGCTTATTACTCTCATGGTAACAATGCACGATGAGAACGAGAAGATATTTACAGCATTAAGAAATGGTGCTGTAGGTTATTTGTTGAAGAAAACTTCTCCTCAAGAGCTAATTGAAGCAATAAAAGTTGCTGTAGACGGTGGCTCGCCTATGAGTCCAAATATCGCGAGAAAGGTTATTTCATCATTCCAAAAAAAACGAGACCTGGATGTAAATCTCTCCGATATGGAACAAGATATTCTGAAAGAATTAGCTTCCGGGCTTTCGTATAAAGCAATTGCGGAGAAGATTTTCCTTTCTGTTGACGGCGTTAGATACCATATCAGAAATATTTACCAAAAGCTGGAAGCAAAAAACAGGGCTGAAGCCGTAGCAAAAGGTATAAGTTATAATCTCATCAAGTCTTAAAAACCACACATTAAGGTGGTTTGTTTACGGCAGATTTTCGTTAGAATTAACGAGTCCTTACTAACCTGAACACGTTAAGTTCATCAAGAGACCCTGTTTTGAAAGGCAGGGTTTTTTTATTTCACAACCAGTCTATTTTTCACGATATTCACAACAATTATAAAGACTAAATCAAGAAGAAGAATTTCGTGAAAGAATTTATTCGTATTGCATCAGGACAAGGCTTTTGGGGAGATCTCCCTATTGCTCCGGTAAATCAGGCTAAAAATGGACCAATAGATTATTTGGTAATGGATTATCTGGCTGAAGTAACTATGTCCATTATGCAAAAACAGAGAATGAGAAATCCGGATTGGGGATATGCACGTGACTTTGTTGGTGTAGTTGAACAAGTATTGCCAGAGATCGAAAAAGACGGTATCAAAGTTATAAGCAATGCTGGTGGGGTTAATCCTCAAGCTTGTAAAGATGAAATTTTAAAAATTGCCAAAGAAAAAGGATATAAAAACCTTAAAGTTGCGGTTGTTGACGGAGACGATATTCTTCCAAACATTGACGAATTGATTGCAAACGGGCATGCATTGAAAAACATGGAAACCGGAGAGCCGATCACGACTGTAAAAGATCAGTTGCTAAGTGCCAATATCTATTTTGGATGTCGTCCTATTGTTGAAGCTTTGAAGTTAGGTGCAGATGTGATAATAACAGGGCGTGTAACTGATACAGGACTTACTTTAGCTCCTATGATACATGAATTTGGATGGGCTTACGATGATTTTAATAAAATGTCGGTTGGAACAATAGCCGGTCATATCCTGGAATGTGGTGCTCAGGCATCAGGTGGTAATTTCACAGATTGGGAAAAAGTAGAAGATTTTACAGATATCGGATTTCCAATTGTAGAAGCTTATCCAAGTGGAGAATTTTTTGTTACTAAACATGAAGGAACAGGTGGACTGGTTAGTTCCCAAACTGTAAAAGAGCAATTATTATATGAAATCGGTGATCCGAAAGATTATATAACACCGGATGTAGTAGCTGATTTTACTTCCATCCATGTTGAAGATGTTGGTAAGAACAGAGTTAAAGTGTACGGAATAAAAGGTGAGCCGTTCACCGATTCGTATAAAGTTTCAGCAAGTTATAATGATGGATATAAGCTTTCCGCAACATTAGTGTATTCATGGCCTGATGCACTAAAAAAAGCACAAAAAGGAGCTGAAATTCTTGAAGGAAGAGCAAAAGCACTTGGGTTAAACCTAACTGAATTTAATAAAGAGTATATTGGTTACAATGGTGTGGATGAACACCCACCAACAGATGATCCTGTTAATGATGAAATTGATGAAATACAGATGAGAGTTTCTGTAACAGGACCCAAAAAGGAAGATTTAAATCGCTTTGGAATGGAAATAGCACCCTTGATTTTAACCGGCCCTAGTGGTGTAACCGGTTTTGCAGGCGGTAGACCTAAAGCAAGTGATGTAGTGGCTTACTGGCCTGCATTATTAGCTAAGGAAGCAGTTGAACCCAGAGTAACTATTTTCGAAATTAACTAACTAAATGAATTCGGTATTAGACATATTGTTAATATAGAAATGGTCATTCCACGGCGGATGCCTGGAATCTCGATCAAACTATTTAGCATAATGTTTGTTTTATAGTACATTCCAGATTCCTGCCTTCGCAGGAATGACTTAGAGAGTCCTATAAAATATTTAGATACTTGAATTACACTTATAAATTATATTAAAACAGAAATGAAGATTGCAGTAATTGGAGCAGGGGTAGCAGGATTAACAGCCGGAAGAGTTTTGGCTGAATCAGGACATGAGGTCGTAATATTTGAAAAAAGCAGAGGCTATGGTGGAAGGTTAGCAACCCGTTATGCCGGCAAAGACAATAACAGCAAGGTTGATCATGGTTTGCCGTACATTGAGGTTTCTTCTGCAGATATTGAACCATTAATTAGCGAGTTGACAAATTCCGGAGTTTTGGTTCCTTGGAAGGGACCTTTTGTTCATTGTAATGCTAACGGAGAGATTTCAACTGTTAAGCCTAACAAAAAAAGATATATAGCTCCTGAAGGAATGAATCAGGTAGGAAAAAAGCTAGCTCGAATGGTTGATGTAAGAACTGAAACTAAAGTAAGTGGAGTAACTCATATTGGTGAAGATAGAACCAAAAAACGTTCATGGATGCTAAACTTCCCTACCGGTTTAACAGAAAATTTTGATGCTGTTATCATTGCTGCACCATCTAAGCAAGCCTATGCCATTCTTAATACAACAATAGATGAAGTACAAACACTTAAACTACTTCGTGAAGTTGATGATGTTGAATATTATCCATCTTTTTCACTTATGGTTGGTTACGGTGAGACAGAATTTCCGGATTGGGCTATGATGACATGTGAAAATGAGGTGATAGAATCTATAACCAATGAAGCTTCAAAAAGAGGAGAAGGAGCTGAATGTTCATTTGTTGTTCATACTACTGCAGAATTCGCAGAAAAGTATAAGGACTCCGATGCTGAAGAAGTTGAAGAAATAATCTTGGATGAATTGGCAGGAATTTTAGGCGGATGGAGTGCACTTCCGGAATGGAAACAATTACATTTCTGGAGATACAGTAAAGCTGCTAATCCTCTACCTTATCCTTTTATGGAAGTAGTTGGTAATGATGCGCCAATAGCCTTAGCAGGTAGTTATATGAACGGAGACTCAGTAGAATCTGCTTATTTATCAGGTTTGGCGATAGGAAAATTCTGGAATCATAAATTCTCCGAATAATTATATAAACTTTTAAACCCGTTCTTTTGGGTGCTTTAAAGCGATTAAATAGCTATCTAAAAAAGTACAAGTGGTCAGTTGTACTTGGTACTTTGTTCCTTACAGGAGCAAATTTCTTCCTTGTATGGATTCCGGGTCTTATCCGTAAAACTATGGATGAAGTTGAGGCTTTGAAAGAGGCTCAGTACGATGGTGCTGAAACTCTTTTTGCCACTCTTTTTTCAACAGAAGCCGGAATAATACTTGCTGAAAATGCCGGATATTTGATTGGAGCGGTAGCTTTATATGGAATTCTCCTATTTGCAACACGCCAGACTCTGATCGTTTCTTCCAGAAAAGTTGAGTTTGATATGAGAAATGAAATTCTTGAAAAACTCATGAAACTTCCTCAGCGCTTTTATGCAAAGTACTCTTCGGGAGAAATTTATGTTAGAGCAACAGAAGATGTGAACAAAGTCCGGGAATACTACGGCCCGGTTATCATGTACAGCATTAATACAATTACGCGTGCAGGCTTTGTGATAACAATGATGTACATAGTCAGCAAAGACCTTATGGTTTGGGCTTTGATCCCACTTCCATTTATTTCGGTATTTGCATATTGGATAACCGGTTACATTCATAAGCACTCAACAATTATTCAGGAACAGTATTCGCAATTAGCAGGACAAGCTAAAGAAACATTCTCTAGTATCAGACTGATCAAAGCCTACAACAGGTTAGAAAATGAACAGAAGAAATTCGAAAGAATGAGTGAGCAGTATCGAAAGAAAAAACTTCGCCTCGATATGATCGAATCACTTTTTCATCCCGCTTTAAACTTTCTGATAGGAATTTCATTATTGATCGTAATATGGAAAGGTGGAGAGATGATCATTCAAGGCTCTCTCACCATTGGTAATATTGCCGAGTTTCTTATTTATGTAGCATATTTAACATGGCCCGTAGCCGCTCTTGGTTATACAACCAACCGATTCCAAAAGTCATTAGCCTCTTGGAACAGAATTGCTGAAGTGTTAGATCAACCTATTGAAATAGAGAACTCTGATAACAATGACAATCAAAAAGACGAACAAACATCATTTGGTTCAATTGAGTTCAAGAATGTGAGCTTTAAATATCCGGACACAACAGAAAATGTGATCAAGAATGTTAGTTTCAAAATTGAAAAAGGACAAAATATAGCCATTGTTGGAAGAACCGGATCAGGAAAAACAAGTTTAGTTCAACTAATACCACGTTTATTCGATCCAAATGATGGAGAAGTACTGATAGACGGTCAGAATATCAAATCTCTGGACTTGGAACAGCTAAGATCTGCAATTGGCTTTGTACCTCAGGATACTTTTTTGTTTTCAGATACTATTGGAGATAACATTTCTTTTGGCATAGAAAATGCCACTAACGAAATGATAGAAGAAGCCGCAGAAAAAGCTCAGGTGAAAGAGAATATTTTGGATTTTGAAAAAAAATTCGAGACTATGTTAGGAGAAAGGGGAATAACTCTTTCGGGTGGGCAAAAACAACGTACGGCTATTGCAAGGGCATTAATTAAAGACCCTAATATCCTGATTTTTGATGATTCATTAAGCGCAATTGACACAAAAACAGAAGAAGCCATACTAAAACATTTGAGACAAGAATTAAGTGGCAGGACAACAATAATGATAAGTCACCGTATTTCAACTATAAAAGATGCGGATGTGATTTATTATTTGAAAGATGGTGAAATAGTAGAATCTGGGAACCATCAAGAACTTTTAGAACTTGAAGGACATTATACAAACATGTATAACAAGCAAATATTAGAACAAGAACTGGCTGAAATATAAAAACTGGATATGAGGATAGCCTGAACGCAATTCCTCATTTAAAATAACATTACGGGAGACATAAAATGATAGTAGTTCCACTAGGCGTAGCCTCAGCAACCCCAACAGCAGTACGACATTTACCTGCAGTAGCACTTTGGCGAGAAGGAAGCGTTTTCCTTTTTGATTGTGGCGAAAATGCTCAAATGAGAATGCTTCAAGCAGGAATAAAACGATCTAAAATAGAATGTATATTCATATCTCACTTTGATGTAGATCATTATTCAGGGTTAATCGGGTTGTTATCAACACTTCAGCTTCAACGAAGAGAAAAACCACTAAGAATTGTAGCTCCGGCTGGGATCCAGGAATATGTGGAATGGAATTTAAAATTCTCGAGTGTTGAACTAGGATTTGAGATTATCTTTATCGAAGTAGAAGAAGGAACCGACGAGGCACGTGTAATTGATGAAGATGATTATTACGTGGAGGCTAGAGCGTTAAAACACAGACGATATTGCCTAGGTTACCGATTTCAGGAAAAAGATAAGCCCGGAAAAGTGGATGCTGAAAAAGCAACTGAGATGGGAGTCACAGAAGACCAACACTTTAAAGATCTTAAAGACGGTCAGGATGTAACGTTAGCCGACGGAACAATTGTGAAATCTTCTGATATCGTAGGTCATCCCCGGCCCGGCGACAGTTTTGCTTATGTAACCGACACTGAGTACTGCCCGAATGCAGTTAAACTGGGGATGAATACCAACATCCTTTATCACGAAGCAACTTTTAGTGATTCTCTATCTGATAAAGCTTCAGAAACCGGACATTCATCTGCAAAAGACGCTGCACGGGTAGCCACAGAGGCTCAAACCAAATTGTTGGTGATCGGACATTTTTCAGCGCGTTACACCAATGCACACTTGTTATTGAAAGAAGCCAGAGAAGGTTTCTATCCGGCTTGGCTAGCAAATGAATTAAGACCAATTTTCACAGATCCTACCCATGAAAGAGGAATTGTTAAAGCAAAAGTTGAGTTAAAAGATCTTACTAAGGATTCCGGAAGCAGTAGTAACTACAGCAAAGGAAGCAACGATCGCAGAGGCGGTGGAAGAAAGAATTTCCGCCCCAGAAGAAAAAGTGGTGGAAGTAATTACAGAAGTAATAGCCGAGATCGAAACAGTGGGTATAAAAGTCGAAGGCCGGATAGTGAAAGACCAGCAAGCAATGACGAAAACCGCTGGAATAAGGATTCAAGCAATCGTTCAAGATCTTCATACAGAGATCAGGACAGATTTTAAATTGAAACGCATTGGGTAAGAAAGAAACTAAAAAGGCCGTCGATAGAAGATTAATTCGGCGGCTTTATTTTTATATAGAACCATACCGATGGTTTGTAGTGCTTGCCATAGCTTTGACGCTAACAGCAGCCTTCTTGGGTACGGTACGCCCCAAACTTACTCAAATTGCTGTTGATGATTATATAGCGTTCAAAGATCTGGAAGGATTACTTAAGATCATTGGATTGCTTTTCCTGGCTCAGATCGGTGAGTTTGTTCTTCAGGTTATCAATACATACATCACGCGATGGTTTGGACAGGGATCATTATTCTCACTTAGAAACGCCGTTTTCAAGAAGATTCAGCATTTAAACGTTCAATTTTTCGATAAGAATCCCATCGGTAAACTCATCACAAGAACCACCAGTGATATTGAGGCGCTTAGCGAACTTCTCTCTGATGGTGTGGTAGCCATTATTGGGGATTGCTTCCGGATCATATTCATACTGTATTTTATGTTCAGCATGAGTTGGGAACTTACTTTGGTTACCATCGCGATCTTACCATTTTTGTTTTACGCTACGTTCTGGTTCAAGAACAAAGTTAGGATCTCTTTTTTGGAAGTTAGAGATCAAATTGCTCGATTAAACTCTTTTGTTCAGGAGCATATCAACGGAATGGATATTGTTCAGCTGTTTAACAGAGAAAAAAAGCAGCACGATAAATTCAAAGATATTAATGCAGCTCACCGAAAAGCCCATATTGAAACGATTTTCTACTTCTCCATTTTTTGGCCTTTGGTTGAAATGATGGCAAGTTTTGCAATGGCGTTGGTTGTTTGGTACGGCGGAGGTCGTGCGTTGATGGGAGGAGTAACCTTTGGAGTACTTTTGGCTTTTATTCAATATTCAAGACAGTTTTTTATGCCGATCCGTGGACTTTCCGAAAAGTTCAACACACTTCAATCTGCGTTAGCTTCTTCGGAAAGAATTTTCAATGTAATGGATATTGAAACAGAAGTTCAGGAACCGGATGAACCCAAAACCATTTCTGATCCCAAAGGTCAGATCACTTTTGAAAATGTGTGGTTCAAATACAATGAAGATGGTGAACAAATTCTCAAAGACGTTTCTTTTACCGCCAATGAAGGAGAAACCATCGCTATTGTCGGAGCAACGGGAGCAGGGAAGACTACCATTATTAATTTATTACTGCGATTTTATGACATCCAGAAAGGAAGTATAAAACTCGATGGGATTGATATTCGAGATCTGAGTTTGAATGAACTTCGATCTAATTTTGGATTGGTATTGCAAGATAACGCATTGTTCTCAGGTACGATTTTAGAAAATATCACTTTGGGAAATCCTGATATTAGCAGGGAAGAAGTGATCGAAGCCGCTCATAAAGTGGAAGCGCATCGCTTTATAGAAAAACTGAAAGGAACTTACGATTACAAACTTCGTGAACGTGGTGCTTCACTTTCTATGGGACAAAAACAGCTGATATGTTTCGTTCGCGCTTTGGTCTACAATCCTCAGATATTAATACTGGATGAAGCCACTTCCAGTGTGGATTCCGAAACGGAATCTTTGGTTACCGCAGCCAGTGATAAAATGATGAAGGGGAGAACATCCATTGTAGTAGCTCACCGACTTTCTACCATTCAGGGAGCAGACAAAATTCTGGTTATGCACAAAGGAGTGATCAGAGAATCCGGTTCTCATCAGGAATTGATCATACAAGAAAACGGCCTGTATAAAAAACTCTACGAATTACAGTATAAAGATCAGCTTGTAGAAGGCTAGAGGTTTGAATATTGAATATTGAACAAGGAATATTCAATATTGAAGTGTGGCTAGGTTTAGGCTAGGAAGTCATTCTGAGGCTACTGCCGAAGTATCTGCACAGTTTAGTTCAGGAACTTCAGTATAAAGAACTGTTGATAGAAGCTTAGAAAATGGTATAACCTGTGTCTCCTCGTTCTGCATGAAAAGTACCATAAAGTATGATTTCTTTTGTATCAATAATCTCTTCCAGACCATTAATATTTCGAAATAATTCTAGATTAAAAGATCCTGTAAAAGAATTTTTACTTACAGATGTAACTTTTAAAATTCCTCCTTTAGAATAATATTTCTGTCTATGATCATTCTCTATGTTAAATTCAGAATAATCAACAAGAATCATATCTGAATTAACTTCATCAGGATTATTATGATTTCCTATATCATAAGTACCTTTCTTAAGTATAGGCGTTCTCCAGAAAGTAATTGTTTTGTAATTAGTTTGTGAATAATCTCTAAGAACAAAAAGATAGTTGGGTTCTAACCAATAGGTAATTGCTTCAAAGACTGCTTCTCCATGAAAAGTTTTGCTTTCATCACCCTCCATAAATGCATGAAACGTCCCTTTTTCTAAATCACTTACACCAAAAATGTTACAACCACCTATAATTACTATTAATAGAATAAAAATTACCTTTTTTGAAGTGAGTTTGTATGTCATAAGAAGAATAATTTTCTTATTAAAATATAACAAATAAGTGTTAATGAGAATAAGAAGAAACTTAGAATATTCAATGGCTTATAAAATTAACGTTTCTTCTTTCGGATTATTCTAGATAAGATTCTGCACAGTTTAGTTCAGAGCAATTGGAGAAAACTCAGCCTTTTAATAGATATAAAAAAGAAAATGCGCATGTGAGACGCTTTCGCTAGATTTGTGGATATAGAACAGTGGCTCATGAAGACTACTCACATTTTGATCCAACTAAACCATATGCTATTTTCTAAATATGAGCGTTACTTATCGAGCACTTAGGGAAATCTTATACTTTTAAGATATGTGAGAAGCTTATGGAATTAGAAAACATCAGATCAAATCGTTTTAGATACTGGCAAGTTTTACTTGTCCTGATTCTACTCATTCCATTCCTGTTAAGCAGCAATTGCAGCACATACCCTGAAATCGAAGAAATAGAAATTCCTTTTGAGGTTCTTAGAGCGTTTATTAGCATTAAAGAAGATGAAACCTTTGAAATTGTTGATAAATGCGAATACGATCGATCGAAAATAGAGATACCATTTGACAGTGAGAACTTATTTGCTGTGAAGCTAAAACTTGATAATGATTTTGAATTTGGAAAAATAATTAATTGCAATGATTCTGTTAATATTGACTTTCAAAAAGAATTCATAATAGGTGGAATAACATCAATTCAGGGTAGTCCAGTATATGTTTATAAACAAACCTTGGAATTGAAAAATGATACTCTTTATTATGAAGTAGGTCTTAATCGAGGTTTAAATGCAATTCCATTTGTAGGAGAGTATATGATCAAAGTACTTTCAAAAGAATATGCCGAATATCCAGTCTCGTTTAACTATCATTTCAGATATCCTAAATAACAGCTCAAATTAAAATGAATGAAAGTTAGGTAGTATTTCTTTCGTATGTTTTATTCATTCAGAACAATTGGAGAAAACTTCGTCTTTTGACCCAGAAATAAATAAGAAAAAGCGCAAGCGAGACCCTTTTGCTAGGTTGGTGGGCTAGGTGTTTGAATATTGAATATCGATTAAGGAATATTCAATATTGAAGTGTGGCTAGGTTTAGGCTAGGAAGTCATTCTGAGGCTACTGCTGAAGAATCTGCACAGTATAATTTTCTACTTAATCTAGTACTTAATAACTGTTTATTCTTTCGTGGTTTTGATGGTAAGTGAACCTATATCTTAAACCAATAGTGATTTCTTTATAAGATTCAATTTTTCTAAAACTGATAAAAGAATCTATATCGTTATAGAATTTTCTAGTTTTATATAAATTCGACGATAATTCGGAATTATATGCAAAAGCACTACCGTATTTGGTTACACTAAATTTGATATCTGACCTGATTTGATAAAAATATCTTTGTAGACCACCTGTAAAACCAATTCTATTAAAATTAGTTAGGTTCTCTGTATAGCTGATTTCACTTAAACCAATCAAAAATTTCATTGGAATACCAAAATAGAGATCAGAACCAATAGATTGTTCTTCGATTGTAAACTTATCTGAAGTCAAATGCAGATAATTTAAATTTATTGATAAAACGAATTTTGATCTGGAAACTAAGTAATCTATATCGCTCTGTATTTCGATAAAGTCATAGGATGAGAAATTTGTATACCCATTGAAATTAACTTTCAATAAATATTGATCAAAAATGAAGGGTGTACTAAAGTGAAAATAACCACCTATAGCTTGATTATTGAACTGGTAATCACTTCCCAAAATAATTTTTTGACTGTCATAGAAATGTCTTGTTACAACACTTTTTAATTTTATAGTATAAAAACCAGATGAATCAATAGGCACTTTCCTTTGAACATATCCTATGAATCCGAAAGTCAAAAATTCGGGTTTTTGGGTTAATTCAATATGAAACCTACCAGAAGAATCTGTTCGGGCTATAAGTACTGAATCAGAAAATATCGGTGCAAATGGAAGAGATGTTGAATCATACATATCGATGACTATTCCTTCGGTTATAAAAGTATCTTGGGAATAAGCACTCATACTCAGAATAAGAACATAAAATATTGCAATAATTTTCTTCACTTAAGAGCAAATTTTTAATGAGAGTCCATCTTTTCCAAGATAAATAAAATCAGTTAAGAATCTTCCGGATTAAAGCTATGAGATGAGGCCTTTCGAAATTTGTATGTCATTGCAAATAAAAATCCAAGTAACACATGGATAGAAATAGTAAACAAAAAAGCTCCTATTGCAACAAGTCCGTATTCATCATGTCCTAAATCAATCAACCTTGTATATAATATGATGTAGTAATAGCATGCTAAAATAAATAGGTTAGCAAATAAGAATTTCCAGAAGTGCTTCCAGTCTTTCAATATTATCAAACTAAATACCCATAGAATAGGACTTGATAGGAAGAATAAAGAAAAGAATGTTTCCATAGTTTAGATGATAAATAGAGTGTATTAACCCAGATATTTAAGAGGGCGCAAGTGAGACGCTTTCGCCAAGTTTGGAAAGAGTAGACTTTTCTTATACTGCAGGCCAGCCAATTTCAGACTCTTTCAATTGCCACCAGCCAAAAAACCAAACATATTCTTGTTTATATTCGGCAACATACCATTCGGAAGTAACTACCCCAACATAAATCTCAGCGCTGAAGAGATATCTATAATCAATGTTTACTAAAAAATTAATATTGCCATCGGATAGTTCTGAAAAAATTTCTCCCGTTGAGTTAATGTATTGAACTTTATTTGCGTTACTAGAAATTTTAAGGTTCGCTAAAAAATTATTTCTAAATGACTCTTTAATTCCACTAATATCTCCGTATATCTCTAAATCACTAGGGCCGAGGTAACCAGAGTAGATAAATAGTGTATCGATAGGAGAATATTGTTCATCTTGATGGAAGAAGCTAAGTGAAGTTTTTAGAACATTTTCTTTGCCAATGAAATACCAACTTATTGTATTCAGAATCAGAGTTCCTAGCAGAAAAAGGAGTGTGTACTTAAAGAACTTCATTATTTCGGATTAATAGTGTAAAGAGTGGGTGGCTGATAAGCCAACCCAATTATTGAAATAAGAAAATTAATATAAGTAAATAAACTAAAATTTTGTCAATACACGGTGAGTGCCAGACATCAGAATATTGAACTATAAGAGTTGGTTTAGTAAATGATTGTATAGATCCTTCACAGGTGTGCTAAGGATGACATCCTGCATCACTAAAACTCATCATTGAATATTCCTTGTTCAATATTCAATATTCTATTTACTTACTTTCTTTTCGCTTTTTCCCGGCGTTCGAGTTCTTCGCTTAACATCAGATATTCACGAGAAGCGTCGTTGGTGATAGAAGTGTTTTCATGAGCTCTGCGAACTAAGTAGGGGAATGTATTTTCAACAGAACCGTATGGTAGATATTTCATGCTTCTGACGCCCTGAGTAGCCAGATTGAAGGTCAGATTGTCACTCATTCCGTAAAGCTGGCAAAACGAGATATTCGGATGATTCTCAACTTTATTTTCTTTTATCAATTCCAGTAGCATGATGCAACTTTCGCGATTGTGAGTAGCACAGCAAAAAGCCATGTTATCCCGCTCCTTGAAACTGTAAATTATGGCTTCATTGTACGCATCATCTGTATCACCTTTTGTAGGATAAACCGGATCTTCCAAGCCAAGTTCTTTGGCTCGTTTAGATTCTTTATCCATGTAAGCGCCACGTACGATCTTTGCTCCTAAAACCGATCCTGCTTTTTTCAATTCCTGATGATGAGAAATCAATCGATCTCGTGAACTTTTCAAATACATCTGATAGGTGTTGTAAACAATCGGAGCTTTGGTATTATACTTTTTCATCATATCCAAAACCATGCTATCTAAAGCGCCTTGAATCCAGCTCTCTTCTGCATCCACAAAAATACTGGTGCCGTTTTCATGAGCTGTTTTGCAAATCAGATCGAACCGTGCATTAGCCCGTTCCCAATCAATGACTTCAAGTGGTGTTTTAACCGAGGAAGGGTTACTATATTTTTCTAAAAGCTCAAAATCCGCAAGTGCTGTAATTTTCATGCTTATAAGTGGAATGGAAGCACGACGTCCGGCAAAGCGGATAGCTTTTAAAAACTCTTCCGTTACAGCTTCGTATTCCTCTTCAGAGTCTTTGGCTTCTGCACCATAATCCAGAACAGTTTCAACACCAAATTCAGCAAGATTATCAACAACGGGAATACAATCTTTCAGGTCTTTGCCTCCACAAAAAACTTTGTAGAATGTGTTATAAACTATTTGGTCAGCAAATGGAATTTTCCATTCTACGGCAAACATTCCTAGTTCACTCATGCTCAATACCAAATCCGGATACTGGTGCATGATTCCATAGATCCACTTTGCAAGTTTTAGATCCTTAGTGGATTTATACTTAAAAGCCGTTTTTGTATTTGTGAGTAGTTCTTGCATGAATTAAAATGAAAGCGCTTTTTTGGGCGTGTCAATGATAACAAAAATTTAATTCAATCCATCACTTGCCACCCAGAAATAATGTGTACTTCCATAATCCGAAATAAGAGCTTTTGGTTTCCGAATTCTTTTCTTGAAAAGTGTTTTTAAGTTGGGGGAATAATCTGCCTGAAATTTCTACATGATTGAGATTCATCCATTGTTCAAAAACTTTTAGAGGAGTATGATCGAAATCGACTACTGCAAGCAAACCATTTTGTGTTAATGAATCGTGTATCAATTCTAAATAATTGTGATCATCTCCGAACATTGTCAGGGAATAAGAGCACACGATAAGATCAAAGGAATTGTTGCTGTTTAAAAAAGTATTGAGGGTAGTGTGAGCTAATTCTATATGATCAAAGGACTTTATTTTAACTGAAGCTTTGTTAAGCATTTCTTTAGAGGCATCAACTCCAATGATCTTGGCCTCAGGAAATCGCTCAGCAAGTTTGACGAGATGTTTTCCTGTTCCACAACCCAGATCTAATACTCTTTCGGGTTGGAAATCGGTTGGAATTACTTCAAGTAAACGATCTCGGCCAAACAAAATACTCCATCTTGTAAGATCATAGATCTTTGAATGTACTTTGTAATATGAGCTTACCGAGTCAAACATCAATTTCAAGTAGAAAAGTGGATGGGTAGGTTCCAACTCTATCGTTCTTTGACAGAAATTCCTTAGACACAGGTAATGACTTAATTTTACTTTTCACAAAGGTCGGTAAAAAATCCAGATTTTGATGAACGGATCTCATCAGAATTTTGGCCTTGGGTTTAGCTGATCGCAGAATTGAAACCCATTCTTTATCCAATTCATCAGTTCCATTTCCAATAAGCCAATCCTGATGATCTAAAAGAATAAAATGAGAATACTTCTTGTCGGTAGAATCCAAGAAACCAGTCAATGTACCGGTTGAACGAGAGAGCTTAGAAAGCTGTGATCGAATGGATCCAAAGTGTTCTTTTTTAAGGTAATTCGGGCAACAGTTTTTGGAATAGTAACCATCCAAATAAAGTCGCCAGAAATAATTTTTATTCACTCCTTGGTTAACGAATATGTTATAAAGAGTCTCTCTCATATATTCATTCAGATCAACCATACCCGAGCTTTGAGTTTCAGGAATGCCTGCAAACCCTAAAACCAGATCAGATTTCCATAAGTGTTTACTTAGACCTTTCCACAAAACCGGTTCAATGGTATTTAAAAAAATATCTTTTCTGACGGTAGTACTCTCTTCTCTTATAATTTTGTTGATGGAAACTCTGAGTCCTTTTAAATCAATTAAAAAATTGAGGAATCGAGCGAAATTTCCGGTTAACCCATGTGAATAAAATCCTTTTTTTGGGCTGAACCACTCTTTTTGAAATTTCCAGTATTTATAGGTGTTCTCTTCTAAAAGAGGTTCAACTGATTCGAAAATAGTCTGATAATATTCATTCTTTCCGGTCAAAAAGAGACGCTCTAAATACTTATGATTTCCATGCCTAAACAGAGCGCATTTCAAATCAAATAAAGCCGTTTGATAGGGATTAATATCCACACAATGAACCGCGTTTGGTGAGTCAAGAAGGTAATCGAACGCATTATCTCCTGCGCTCGTTATCATGAGGATATCGCTGGTGGAGTCTGAATTAATTAAAATTCTATCAATTTCGGGATCTTCCCAACACGTATTGTATATAAGAAAATGAGACGTAAGGTATTTAAACCAAAGATTCGTTATCGAATTTTTCATTAATCAAACTTAGCATATTTTTTAGGAATCTACAGAGTATTGATCCTATCAATTTGCTATCAAATTCGTATTTTTAAAATTATTAATAAGGAAAATTATGAGTACATCAGAAAGAAAGAAAAGAATTGAAGAAGGGTTGGAAAAGGCAGGAGACATTCTTGAGCAAAAAGCTATAGAAAGTTATGACAAAGCTCTGGACAGACTTCAATATGAAAAAGATCGTCTGGAAAGAGAATTACGTCATGAATACAGAAATGCTCGTCGGTATGTTAGAGCCAATCCGGAGCAAGGTTTGGGTGTTGCATTTGTAGCCGGACTTTTTCTTGGTGTATTACTTACCAGAGGCGGAAAAGACTAATTAACTGAACGAATGGGAATAAATAAAGATCATTTAAACGAACTCTATGAGCGCGTGGATTCGCTCAGGAGGTATCTTTGACTACGACAAAAGAAAAGTCCGCATAATAGAACTTACTGAAAAAACTCAGGATCCAGAATTTTGGAATGATCCGTCTTCTGCACAAGCAATTATGAAGCAGATGGATAACGAAAAAAGTCTGGTACAATCCTGGGATGAGTTAAATGAACTCAGAGACAGCATCAACGTATTTCTCGAATTCGAAGAAATGGGTGAAGATGTTGAAAGTGAGATCAATGCAGAATATGCCAAGCTCGAGAAAAAGCTGGAAGCTCTTGAGTTACGAAATATGCTCAATGGTCCGGATGATCAGAGAGATGCAGTAGTTACATTTAATCCGGGAGCCGGCGGAACGGAAAGTCAGGATTGGGCTCAGATGTTATACAGAATGTATGTTCGCTGGGCTGAAAAAAATGATTTCAATGTTTCCAATATCGACTATCAGGATGGAGATGTTGCCGGATTAAAATCTGCGACTATTGAAGTACAGGGAACCAATGCCTATGGTTTTTTGAAGGCAGAAAGTGGAGTACATCGATTAGTAAGAGTTTCTCCGTTCGACAGCAATGCAAGAAGGCACACTTCTTTTTGTTCTGTTTTTGTTTCGCCTTTGATCGATGATTCTATTGAAGTGAACATCAACGAAAGTGAAGTAGAACTTCAGCGCTTTCATTCCAGTGGTGCGGGTGGACAGAATGTGAACAAAGTTGAAACAGGAGTTCGTTTGATCTGGGAAGGCGAGCTTTCTGATGGCAGGATCGAGAAAGTAGTTGCTGAATGTCAGCAGGAGCGTTCTCAGCTTCAGAACAGAGAAAAAGCTATGGTCTTATTGAAGTCCAGAATCTACAAACTGGAAAAGGAAATTCAGGAAGAAGAAAAAGCTAAACTCGAAGGCTCCAAAGGAAAGAACGAGTGGGGATCTCAGATCAGAAGCTATGTATTTGATGATCAGCGCGTAAAAGATCACAGAACCAATCACGAAACTTCCAATGTAAATGGAGTTATGGATGGAGATCTGGACGAATTTATTAAAGCGTATTTACTCACCATTTCAACGCAGCCCCAGTAAGTATGATAAGGGTAGGAGTAACCGGAGGAATTGGTTCAGGTAAAACTACTTTATGCAAAGAATGGGAAAAGTTAGGTGCTTTTGTTGTTTATGCAGATGACTTGGCTAAAAAACTGATGGTTGAAGATGAGGAACTCGTAAAGAAGATAAAATCCACTTTTGGTGATAAAGCATATGACGAATATGGGAGCCTTAATCGTCAATATTTAGCTCAAGAAGCATTTGAAAAAGGAAGAGTGAATGAATTAAATAATTTGGTTCATCCTGTGCTTTGGAAAAAGGTTGAAGAAATCGCAGACCAAAAAGAGAAAGAAGGATTGGGTGTATTTGTTAAAGAAGCTGCAATTCTATTACAAAACGGAAGACCAGATGATCTGGATTTTGTTGTTCTGGTTGAAGCAAAAGAAAAAGCCAGAGTGGATCGTGTTATCAAGAGAGATAATTCTGATAGAAATAAAATTGAAAACCGTATTTCGGCACAGCAAGATTTTTCCGGTTTAACCGATCTAGTAGACTTCATTATAAACAATGATGAAGGAGTGAATGAATTGAAATCAAAAGCAGAAGTACTTTTAAAAGAGATTAGGAAATTTTAAAAGGAAATTGACTAAAAAACATTCATATATTACAGAAAAGCGCTTCCAATAATATATTAGGGATAATGACTACACAAAAAGAAGAACGCCTTGTAACGCTTGAAGAATTTATTATTCAGGCTCAAAACAGGTTTCCGGGAGCAACCGGAGAACTTTCGCAATTGTTAAGAGATATTAGTCTTGCTGCAAAAATTATTTCACGAGAGGTAAATAAAGCAGGTATTACCAATATTTTGGGCTATGATGGTTCTACAAATATCCATGGTGAATCTGTAAAAAAGTTAGATCTTTTTGCTGATTCACAACTTATCTCTGCATTAGAACGCTCAGGCATCACTTGCATGGTAATTTCAGAAGAAAATGATGGAATTGTAAAGCTGAGTAGCACCGGAGGAAAATATATTGTGTACATGGACCCACTTGATGGTTCCTCAAATATTGACGTGAATGTATCTATTGGAAGTATTTTCTCAATTTATATGAAAGAGCCAAGATTCGACCAAGCAGTAAGAGAAGAAGACGCTTTACAGCCGGGAACTAAGCAAGTGGCTGCAGGATATGTTCTATATGGTTCCAGTACCACTTTAGCCTATACTACCGGTTTAAATGTAAGTTTGTTTACACTGGACCCAAGTTTAGGAGAATTCATTCTTAGCGACAGAAAGGTTCAGATTCCTGATCATGGAAAGATCTACAGCATCAATGAAGGAAGTTATAATTCATGGGAACTTGGCTTAAAAAAATATATCAAATATTGTCAGGAAGATGATGAAGAGTCGGGAAGGCCATATTCAGCCAGATACATTGGATCCATGGTTGCAGACCTTCACAGAACATTGATAAAAGGTGGTATTTTTATCTATCCACATAGCAAACGCTACCCGAATGGTAAACTAAGATTGATGTATGAGTGTAACCCACTTAGCTTCATTATTGAACAAGCAGGAGGGATGGCAACTGATGGTCACCAAAGAATAATGGAAATAGAACCAACTGCTATTCATCAACAAACTCCGATCTATATTGGATCAAAAGAGAATGTTTCTCATGTTATGGACTTCCTACATGAGTTCGCTGATAAAGAAGAAGCAGAAGTTGAATTTTAAAAATAACTGTAGAACAGAGAATGTGTGTTCAATATGAACCTGAACAGCTCTGTTCACTAGTTAAAAACGAACTTTCATTCCCTCTTTTATATCATTCGAAATGCTGTAACCGGCATTTGTCTCAATAACATATTTCGCAGGTTTTCCAGATGGCAGAGATTTATCTGAAAACGGTGTTGTGCTTTTATAGATGCTAACAATGATACTGTCTGCACTTACATACATGATATCTAGTGAGAGTGGAGTGTTCATCATCCAAAAACTTTGAGGTTCTTCTGTATCAAAGTAGAAGACCATTCCTGCATCTTCAGGCATTGAAGTCACATCCATCAACCCTTGATTTCGCTCGGCAGGATCGTCTGCTTTCTCAAATCTAAGAGTTGATATTTCGTTTCCATTTTCATCCAAAAAAGACAAAGTATTGGTGTATTCAAGTACTCTGCCTTTTTTCTCAGTTTGGTCTTTCTTTTTTGGTTCCCCACAAGCGGCTAAAAATGCTACTGAGAGTATTAAGAAAAGTAATTTATTTAACATTGAAGTCAACTGAATGCTTAGTGTTACCAACTTTAAATTCAATAGTATATTCACCTTTTTGAATGTATGATTTGTTACCTGCTTTATCGGTTTTAACTACTAAATCCCACTCAAATATGTTGAATCCGTAATCTGAGTCTTGCTTTGTAGAAAAAACTTTTTCGCCTTCTTTATTATTTACAGTTATCTCAACTGAAGATCCCGTTTTGTTAGAAACGAAATACATAAGATTAACGCTAGGGTTAAAAGGCTCTCTATAAGGTGAAAATTGTGAACCCCATCTGCTAGAATGGCGAATGTCTTCCGGAGAAAAACCGGTTACCCGCTCACTTAATCTATCAGAAAGTGTATGAAGAGGTTTAACATCCATTACCCAAATACTTCTACCATGAGTACCGATTACAAGTTCTAACTCTCTTGGATGCACTACCATATCATAGCTTGCCACATTAGGAAGTTGGTTTAAATAATGCCATTCTTTGCCATCACTGAAGCTGATATACGTTCCATGATCCAAGCCCGCATAAAGAATGGAAGGTACTACAGGGTCCTGAACAATAACGTTAGCAACTTCATTTGGAAGATTGCCTTTCAAAGATGTCCAGGTTTTACCAAAATCAGTTGTTTTGTACAGATATGTATCAAAATCATCGAATCGATATCCGTTCAGAGAAACATATGCTGTTCCTTTATCATGAACTGAAGCATGAACTTCACTTACCCAAAGATCTTTAGGGATGCTACCGGTTACATTTGTCCAACTAGCTCCTCCATCTCTGGTAATTTGAATATTTCCGTCGTCAGTACCCACCCAAATTTGATTGAAATCAAGTGGAGATTCTGCAATAGTTGTGATGGTAGAGTAGGGCACATCACCATTTGGGTGATCGTTTGTAAGATCTGGACTAATTGCTGTCCAAGTTTCTCCTCGATCTAAAGAACGACTCAATTTTTGTGAACCAAAATAAACAACATCAGGGTTATGATGACTCAGATTGACAGGTGTGTTCCAATTATAACGGTAACGAGGTTCGCCGACATCATGACGTGGAGTAATTCCTGTAGTTGTTCCTTTATCTCTGTCTAAACGGAAATAATTTCCATATTGAAATCCAACGTATACAATATCAGAGTTTTGTGGATTGGCATAAACGTGCATTCCATCGCCACCAAATAATCGCTCCCAAGGGCGGTTTCTGTTTGGAGAGGAAGTAGAAGGACCTACGAAAGTACCGTTATCCTGCAAGCCTCCATAAATATTATAAGGCTTTTCCATATCTACACTTACGGTATAAAATTGGCCTACCGCTTCAGAATTATGATGAATAAAGTTTTCTCCTCCATCATGACTTTCATACAATCCGCCATCGTTTCCTAATAAAATATGTTCAGAATCATTTGGGTTTATCCAAAGTGCTTGTTGATCAGCATGAACCGGGTCATTATTAGCTTTGATTTCCCAGCTTTTACCACCATCGGTTGACTTTATAAAAGGCACTCCTAAAGCGTAGATCGTATTTTCATCATTTGGGTCTACTCTGATTTCTCCGAAATAATATCCATAAGTGTTATATACGCCGGGAATCTCATAATCGTGAGTTATTTTCCAGCTATCGCCACCATTATCAGAGCGGTATACTTCTAATCCCTTAATGCTAGTATTGAATAGTGCAGCATTGGCATCTCCAAGAAATTCACCAAGAGCCGCAGGTTTGTATTTTCCATTATCTACATCTGCCTTCACACTTGAAGCAGTATATTTTTCCGGAAATCTATTTCTTCGGAGGAAGCTTTCCAGTTTTTTGTTATCAAGCTTCATAAAATCTTTTACAGACATTTCCACGAATGAAGTTTGAGTTAAAGCATCACTGTCATTTTCTCTTTCTTCTTTCATTTCAAACTGGTTATCAACAATAGCATAAATAACATCAGGGTTACTTTGGCTTATATTCAATCCAATTCTTCCAACAAAATTACCTTGGGGAAGTCCGTTAACTGATTTGCTCCATGTTTCACCACCATCAGTAGATTTGTATACCGCAGATCCGTTTCCACCTTCTTTAAAATTCCATGCTTTACGATCTTTCTCCCAGGTTGCAGCCAAAAGCACATTCGGATTAGTTGGATGAATTACCAGATCGATCACTCCTGTGCTGTCGTTTACAAAAAGAGTTTTATCCCAGGTTTTGCCACCATCTGTGGTTTTATAAACACCACGCTCACTATTAGTTGAATACAACGCACCAACTGAGCCAACCCATGCGATATTTTCGTTTGTTGGGTGAGTTAAGATTCTTCCTATATGTTGTGTATTTCTCAACCCGGTGTATTCCCAGGTTTCTCCGGCGTCCATACTTTTGAAAACACCAGCACCTGCATAACTGGAACGGCTGCTGTTATTTTCTCCGGTTCCAACCCATATTATATCATGGTTCGCTCCTGAAATAGCTATATCTCCAATTCCCAATGCATCCTGGTGATCAAAAATTGGAGTCATAGTATTACCACTATTAGTGGTTTTATAAACTCCACCGGAAGCATATGCTACATAAAAAATCCTGCTGTTATCAGGATGAACAGCGATATCAGATACACGTCCACTCATTACAACTGGTCCTACATTGCGAACCGGGTAGTTCTTAAAAGCCGAAGAGTTTCTGAGTTTGGCACGTTGCTCGATAGAAGCATCAATTTCAGCTTTAGTCGAAGATTCTACATATTGTGCGTTTGAGTTGTTAGATAGAAATAGGACAAATAGTAAAACAAGAAAGGAAGAAAGAATCTTTTTCATAATCATAGTTAGTTTAAAAATGTAGAGGATGATATAAAATGATGAGTAAAGATTTAGAAAAAAGTTATTAACTGTACTAATTTAAATGATAATCAGAGAATTGTTCTTAAAACTTTGCGGATATAAATGTCCTCCTTGTTAAATGCTGAAATAGTACACTTTAAACAAGGATAGCCTTTAGGCTCGGTGGATGTAAGTGAAATAGTTATTATAAATGGAAGCAGAGCTTCCGGGGGCGTTCCGCACCGGAGGTACGGAACGAGGAAAACGAGGAAGAAGACAGAATAGCACACTTTAATCTAGTTCCGTAGCTCTGCTACGGAATTCAACCGGAGGAGCTCCGCTCCGCATTAGCCGTAATAAGTTAAAGATTAAGTTCCATCCTGCAACGGATTAATTGCGATCTGAAATTTTAAACTAGCAGCCTTTAGTCTCTATGTTATACACCTTAAATAATTAATACCAGTGGAAGCAGAGCTTCCGGGGGCGTTCCGCACCGGAGGTACGGAACGAGGAAAACGAGGAAGAAGACAGAATAGCACACTTTAAACTAGTAGAGCCTTCAGGCTCGGTGGTAAGGACGTCAAATTTTATATAAGACTATAGATTAAATTTCATTTTTTGAGGAATATCCTTTATTCCAAAACAAACCCTATATCAATCTTTGAAAGATTCCATAATTAAGGCTATATTTAGAATCTAGGTGAGCGTCGTGAAGGCACTCGCTTTTTTTTGTCCTTATTTCCCGGATCATGCAGCTTGATACCATACAAAAAATTAAAGACTTAGCGGCTCCATTAGTAGAGCCTAAGGATCTCTTTGTCGTTGATGTAGAACTCAAAACCGGTAGCGGTTTGAATGAAGTATGGCTCTATTTAGACGCACAAGATCGCGGAGTGAATTTGGATGAGTGTGCTGATATCAGCAGAGAACTTGGTTTTTTGATGGAAGCACATGAGTTATTTGAAAATAAATACCGACTAAATGTTTCGTCTCCGGGACTTAGCAGACCTCTTTCAGATGTGCGACAGTACAAAAAAAATGAAGGAAGAAAAGCTAAGGTTAAATTCAAAAAAGAAGATGAATACGACAAAACCGAAGGAATTATAGTTGGTGTTGACGAAAACGGAATTATGCTAGAAGACCAAAACGGTAAATCTGTTAAGGTTTTATTCGACGATATAAAAGAAGCAAAGATCGTCCCAAATATTTAATACATACTAAGCCACGCTGATGCAGAACGACTTATCAAAACAAATTATCTCCTCATTTGCAGAAATCGCAAAAGAAAAAGGAATTGATCGCGATCTATTGTTGTCAATACTAGAGGATGTGTTCCGCACTATGATTCGTAAAACTTACGAAACGGATGATGCATTCTCTGTTATTCTGAATGCTGACAGAGGTGAATTGCAGATCTTGCATATTCAGGAAGTAGTTCCAAAAGAAGAGCTAACTGATGAAGTAGCAGAAATTTCTCTGGAAGATGCCAAAAAGATCGATCCGGATATTGAACTATATGATGAGCTTGCTCAGGAAGTTCAGATCGTGGATTTTGGTCGACGTGCCGTAATGATGGCTCGTCAACAACTGGCTCAGCGCATCCGTGAGATCGAAAAAGATAATATTTACGATGACTACACAGATCGTGTTGGCGAAATTATTTTAGGTGATGTATATCAGGTTCGCCAAAACAAAGATATTTTAGTAAATCACAACGGTGTGGAATTAATGCTTCCTAAAAATGAGCAGATCTACAAAGACCGTTACAGAAAAGGAGATACCATCCGTGCGGTAGTTACAGGTGTGCATATGCGCAATGGTAATCCAACAGTTATTATTTCAAGAACATCAGAATTGTTTTTAGAAAGATTATTTGAAAACGAGATTCCTGAAGTATTTGATGGAATCATTGATTTGGTAAAGATTGCTCGTTCTCCAGGAGATCGCTCTAAAGTAGCGGTAATCTCACACGATGAGCGTGTTGATCCTGTTGGAGCATGTGTTGGTATGAAAGGAATTCGAATTCATGCCATTGTACGTGAGCTTCAGAATGAAAATATTGATGTAATCAATTATACATCTGATAAGCATGAGTTTATTAAAAGAGCGCTTCAGCCTGCTGAGGTATTAAAAGTTGAATTGGATGAAGAAGGTAAGAATGCCAGTGTTTTGGTTCCTGCTGATGAAGTTTCCAAAGCAATTGGTAAAGGCGGAGTTAATATTCGTCTGGCATCCAAGCTCGCAGAATGCGAAATTGATGTGTATCGTGAAGTAGAAGAAGAAGACGATATCGACTTGGCAGAATTTGAAGAAGATTTTGGCAAAGAAGCGATTCAGGCTTTACATGAAATTGGTTGTGATACCGCCCGAGCAGTATTGGAATTAAATGCTGATGAATTGGTAAGCAGAACAAAAGAAGTTATTGACGAAGAACTCGCTAAAAAGATCATGGATATGATCAGATACGAGTTTGAAGAAGAAGGTTAATTTGCGTGGAATAATATCCGATTCGTAATTTAATCTTCAAAGACACAAAAAATCATATATGTCCATAAATAGACCAAAACCATTATTTAAAGTTGCTTCAGAGTTTAATGTAACAACACAAACAATTGTTGATGCATTGAGTGAAGACTTTGAAGTAGCTAACAGACCGAATTTCAAAATAACACCGGAAATGTATTCGGTTTTGGAAGGAATCTATGGCGAAGACAAAGCAAAAAGTCTGGATCATGAACGCTCCAGAGAAGAGTATGAGAGTCGCCGAAGCTCTATGATGGACCAAAGAAATGAGAGCGTTACTCTCGACTCGCTTGAACCAATAGATGAAACTCTTGGATTAGAACCGGAAGACGAACTTGCACCTCAGGAAGAAGAAGCTGAAGAAGTGACTCTTGAACCTGTAGAAGAAGTTGAAGAGCCGGAAGTTGAAGAAAAAGAAGAGCCAGTAGTTGCGGAGGAAAAAGAAGTAGAGAAAACTGAGCAAGCTGTAGAAGAAGATATAGTTGCAGAAGAAGTCTCTGAATCACAAATAGAAGCTGAGGAAGAGGATTCTGAAGTTGATGAAAAGGTAGAAGAAGAAGTCGCTGAAGTTGAAGAAAGTACTGCTGAAGAAGAAGTTGACGAAGAAGAAGATTCAGTAGCTGAAAACGAAGACGCCGAAGCTGAAGATGAAGATGACAACGATGATGAAGAGGAAGAACCCGAACCGGAAGAACAAGAAACAATCAAGGGTAAGGCCAAGCAATTAAAAGGAACTAAAGTACTTGGTAAAACTTCATTTACAAACGATCTGACTGGAGCTACTAAGAAACGTAAGAAAAGAAAGCGTAAAAAAGATCGAGACGAAACTAAGCCTGCTGCGGCAAGTACAGCTAAAAAAGACGACGATAAGAAATCTGCTAAGAACAAAACTCGTAAGAAGCCAAAAGGTAAAGCAACCGGAGGCAAAACTGAGGTTGATGAGATAGATGTGGATCGTATGATGCGTGAAACCATGCAGAAGATCCAGGGTAATTCTAACGTCGGAAATAAAAGAGGAAAAAGAAGACGCCAACGTAAAGAAGAGCGAGAGGAAGAACTGCAACAACTGCAGGAAATGGAAGAAATGGAAGCAGGTGTCATTGAAGTCACCGAATTCATTACTGCCAATGACCTCGCTGAAGAACTGGAAGTAGGTGTAAACGATATTATTTCTGCATGTATGAGTATTGGTTTGATGATCACCATCAACCAAAGACTGGATGCAGGAACCATCGAACTTGTTTCAGAAGAATTTGGTAAAGAAGTCAAGTTCATTGATGCAGAGGAAATGGATGAAGAGCTTGAGATTGAAGAAGATGATCCGGAAGATCTGGAAGACCGTGCTCCGATAATTACAGTTATGGGTCACGTTGATCATGGTAAAACTTCTTTGCTTGATTACATCCGTGAAGAAAGAGTAGCAGAAGGTGAAGCAGGAGGTATTACTCAACACGTTGGTGCTTATTCTGTTATGCATAACGAGAAACTAATTACATTCCTGGATACTCCTGGTCACGAAGCATTTACAGCAATGCGTTCTCGTGGAGCACAGGCAACGGATATTGTAATTCTTGTTGTTGCTGCTGATGATTCTGTGATGCCTCAAACTATTGAGGCGATCAATCACGCAAAAGCTGCCGGTGTACCAATGGTTGTAGCGATCAACAAGATCGATAAGCCTGGTTCTACCCCTGATAAGATCAAGCAACAGCTTTCTGATCATGGCGTAATTGTGGAAGATTGGGGTGGTGATACACAGTTTGCTCTTGTTTCTGCAAAAACCGGTGAAGGAATTGATGAGCTGCTTGAAAAAGTATTAATTGAAGCTGAACTTAGGGAACTGAAAGCGAATCCTGATCGTAGAGCAAATGGTGTTGTATTGGAAGCTCGCTTGGATAAAGGAAAAGGTATTATTGCAAATGTTCTAGTTCAGGGTGGTACACTTAAAGTTGGTGATCCATTTGTAGCCGGACCTTGTTTCGGTAGAGTTCGAGCAATGGAAAATGACCGTGGTGAAAGAATTAAAGAGGCAGGACCTGCAACTCCGGTTCAGCTTATGGGTTTCGATGAAATGCCTCAAGCGGGTGATTCTTTGGTAGTTGCTGAGGATGAAAAAACTGCTAAAGATGTAGCAAGTCAACGTAACCAGATACGTCGTGAGCAGGCAATGAGAAAAACCAAGCACATGACTCTGGATGATCTTTCAAGAAGACTGGCTCTTGGCGAGGTTTCTGAATTGAATATCATTATTAAAGCAGATGTGGATGGTTCTATTGAAGCACTTTCCGGTTCATTACAGAAAATTAGTAATGACGAGGTTGCCGTAAACATCATTCACACAGGTGCAGGTGCAATTTCTGAATCTGATGTATTATTAGCTTCAGCTTCTGATGCCATTATTATTGGTTTCCAGGTTCGTCCTACACAACAGGCACGTAAACTTGCTGAAACGGAAGAAATTGATATCCGATTATTCTCAGTTATTTATGATGCTGTGGATGAAGTAAGAGATGCTCTTGAAGGATTACTTTCTCCGGAATTGAAAGAGCAAATTCTTGGTAATGTTGAAGTTCGTGAGATCTTTAAAGTATCTAAAGTAGGTACAATCGCAGGTTGTTATGTACTTGATGGTAAAATTGACCGAAACAATCCGGTTCGAATTATCCGTGAAGGTGTAGTAATCTATGATGGTGCAGTTGGAGCTCTTAAGCGATTCAAAGATGATGTTAAAGAAGTAGCCGCGGGTTACGAATGTGGTATCAGTATTCAAAATTACAATGACATTAAAGTTGGCGATAATTTTGAGAGCTACAAGATCACTGAAGAGAAACGTACACTCGAAGACGCAAATTAAGTCAAAAAGAGGTTTCCATGAGTATTAGAACAGAACGTTTAGGCGGAGTTCTAAAACGTGATTTAGGTGAAATTCTACAAAGGGAATACCAACCCGTAGGGGCCTTTATCACTGTTACAAAAGTATTAATGACTGACGACCTTTCTATTGCCAGAGTATATCTGAGTGTTTTTGCGCCAGGTAGAGACGAAAAAGCAATTTATCAGCACCTGGATGATCATATTGATGAGATCAGGCATACATTAGCAGGTAAAATCAGGCATCAGGTACGTAAAATTCCTGAACTTCATTTCTATGTGGATGATACTGCTGAATACGTAAATAAGATCGAAAAACTCTTCGATAAAGTAGATCAGCAACCTAAAGCTCCCACCGAAGACGAAGAGGATTAAACATGGCGAAAGCCCTGCCTCTGGAACAAATTCAGGTTTTTGATACTGAAAATCTTCCATCCCCGGATTTTGATTTTGGTACAGCTTCCATTCTCCTTGTAAACAAACCACAAACCTGGACTAGTTTTGATGTGGTCAGATATGTTCGCGGAAGATTACGGACAAAGAAGGTTGGCCATGCAGGTACACTTGATCCAATGGCAACCGGTTTATTGATTTTATGTTCAGGAAGAGCAACGAAATCTATTTCTCAGCTTCAGGAAATGCCAAAAACCTATATAGGTGAAATTACTTTTGGCGGATCAACTCCCACTTATGACGCTGATTCGGAAGTAGATGAAACTGCACCAACCGAACATATTACTACAGACGAAATTGAGAAAGTACTTCACGAGCATTTCAACGGTGAAATTTCACAAGTTCCTCCCGTGTATTCAGCTTTAAAAGTTGGCGGTAAGCGATCTTATGAATTAGCCAGAAGAGGAAAAGCAGTAGAATTAGCGGCAAGACCTGTTACAATTCATTCCCATCAAATTATCAGTTTCGAAAACAATAAACTGTTGATCAGCATTACTTGCAGTAAAGGAACCTATATCCGGTCTATTGCACATGATCTTGGAAAATTGCTAAACTCATTGGCACATTTATCGGGTTTGGAACGAACTGCGATCGGAGAGTATTCTTCACAAAAAGCTTTATCACCTCATAAAATTGATGAATTGTTAAATGCCAAAGACTGAACTCATATTTCTTAAAGATATAGAACGGATTTCAAATTCGGTTGTAACAGTTGGGACATTTGATGGTGTTCACCTTGGACACAAAGCACTTATAGAAACAGTAGTTCGCAAAGCAAAAGAACGAAATGCACGGAGTGTTGTAATTTCATTTGATCCTCATCCGCGTGATATCATCAATCCTGGTAGTGCCGGAATAAAACAACTCACTACTATTCAGGAACGAAGAGAGATACTGGAAGAAATCGGGATCGATGTTCTGTTGATCATTCCGTTTACAAGAGATTTTTCTTTGTTGAGTTCTGAAGAGTTTGTGAAAAAGATCGTTTTTGAAAGGGTGGGAGTTAGTGAATTTGTAATTGGATATGATCATCATTTTGGAAAAGATCGAACAGGAACCATCGAAACTGTAGAAAATCTGGGTAAAGAATTGGGTTTCGATGCATTTGTGGTTTCAAAACGGGAAATGGGTACAGTTACGGTAAGTAGTACTACCATAAGAAGAGAACTTTCGGAAAACGGAGCAGTAGAACATGCCTCAAATTTATTAGGAAGAAAGTATTTGCTGAACGGAATAGTGATTCACGGAGACAAAAGAGGCAGAGAAATTGGCTTCCCCACTGCAAACCTAAAACCGGAACATCCCAACAAAGTAATTCCCAAAAACGGTGTTTACGCTGTAAAAGTAAGAGTAGAAGAGAGTTGGTATGGTGGCATGATGAATATAGGTCACCGACCTACATTTGATAAAATTGAACTACGCCTGGAAGTAAATATCTTTGATTTTGATAAAGACATTTATGGTCAAACCATTCAAGTTCGTTTTTTGAAGAGATTACGAGATGAAATTAAGTTCTCTGGTATTGATGAGTTAGTAGCTCAGTTAGCTAGAGATAAAGAAAATGCATTAAGGGAATTATAAAAGAGTAAGCGTGATCAACCATTATTTCTTCTTCTTACAAGAGTTACAATACCACAAAATAAAAGCAATTCGTCAACTTCGTTATTTATTTCATACGAATCTCCTTTATATAACTTTGACCTGATTAAAGGATTATTCGCGGTACTGTATATGCTCCATTTTCTGTAAAAAAAATTATCGCTTTTCCACATAAATTCCTTATCAAAAAGAGCAATAGAGGCTTTAGTTCTCCAAAAGTTAAAAACGATTTTACCGATTTGCTTCCTGCTTTTCATATCAATTACATTAATAACCTTATGTCTTAAGCCTTCTGATTCAAAGAAATACTTTCTCCCATTAACTTTTACATAAGAGTTACTGGATAGCCGCTCATTTTTTATTTCACCAACTAGATTTCCATCAATGAAAAGGTCATATCCTATCGCAATAACGTCTTTCTTCCAACTAAGTAGGGCCATCTTTTATGATTAAATTGTAAACAAATTAAGCTTTGTTGGTTTATTCTGAAACTATGTTCTGAGATTAGTAGAAAGCTATATTTTATTTGAATACTCGTTGTTGGTTAGTATTAAAAAGCTTATCTTTGGCATCTATATTAAAACGAGTTTAAGAATAACTGAATTGTAATGAGCATTACTGCAGAAGAAAAAAAAGATATTTTCAAAAAATTTGGTGGAGAAGAAGCCAATACCGGTACAACTGAAGGACAAATTGCCCTTTTCACGCACCGTATCAACCATCTTACTGAGCATTTAAAAACGAATCAGAAAGATCACGCTTCTCGTCGCGGATTATTGAAATTAGTAGGTAAGCGTCGTCGTTTGCTTAACTACCTGATGAAGAACGACATTGAAAAATACAGAGAGCTTATCAAAGAGCTTGGTATTAGAAAATAATTTAAAGGCTCCACCTATCTGGAGCCTTTTTCAATTCTCCCACTTAATTATCTATTCGTGTAAAAGCCAATCTTTAAGGTTAGTGTGGGATAAAGCAATAAACAAAAGACAAAAAGAAATAAATGAAAGAAGATTTTAGAAGTATAGAATTTGCACCTGGAAAGGTGCTATCTGTAGAAACAGGACGAATAGCTAAACAAGCAGACGGTTCTGTTGTAGTTAAAATGGGCGATACTATGGTACTATGTACTGCAGTTAGCGCTAAAGAACCAAAGCCGGGTCAGGATTTTTTCCCGCTAACGGTTGATCATAAAGAAAGTTTTTCTGCTGCAGGACGTTTTCCTGGTGGATTTATGAAAAGAGAAGGACGCTCAAACGAAAAAGAGATCCTTTCCAGTAGATTAATTGACAGAGTTTTAAGACCATTATTCCCAAAAGGATATGTGTGTGATACTCAGGTTATCTCAAGCGTGATCTCATCAGATGATGAGCACGATGGAGACGTTTTAGGTGGAGTTGGAGCTTCACTGGCTGTACACTTATCAGACATTCCGTTTGACGGACCAATGGCAGAAGTAAGAGTGGGTAGAGTTGATGGCGAGTTCATCATAAACCCAACAGTTAATGAATTAAAAGACAGCGACATCGATATGATCGTTGGTGGTACTGAAGACAGTATCCTTATGATCGAAGGTGAGATGGAAGAGATCTCAGAAGCAGAAATGTTGGATGCCATCAAAGCAGCTCACGTAGCGATCAAAAAGCTTTGTGATTTCCAAAATGAGCTTCGTAAGGAATTAGGAAAAGAGAAAAGAGAATTTGTTTCTCCAACTCTTCCAGAAGATGTGGAATCAAAAGTTTCTGAATTAGCTTCTGAAAAGATCAAAGAAATAGTAAATATTGGTCTTGGTAAAGAAGAGTACAACGCGAAGATTCGTGAAGTAAAAGACGAAGTTATGGAAGCTCTTGAGTCAGAAGAATATGACGATGATCAGCTTTCAGTTGCTAAGAAAGTTCTTGGTAACATCGAGAAAGAAGAACTTCGCAATATGATCCTTGAAAAAGGTCGTAGAATTGATGGTCGTGCAACTGACGAGATCAGAGATATCTGGACTCAGGTTGGTTATATGCCAAGAACTCACGGTTCTGCAATTTTCACAAGAGGCGAAACTCAGGCATTAGTTTCTGCTACTTTAGGTACTCGTCGTGACGAGCAAAGTGTTGACACTCTGTTTGATCAGGAAGCTAAGCAGTTTTATCTGCACTACAGTTTCCCTCCATATTCTGTTGGAGAAGCAGGATTTTTAAGAGGACCGGGACGTAGAGAAATCGGTCACGGTCATTTAGCTGAGCGTTCTTTAAGAATGATGATGCCGACTTTCGAAGAATTCGGATATGTTATCCGTATTATTTCCGACATCACTGAATCAAACGGTTCGTCTTCAATGGCTTCTGTTTGTGGTGGTTCAATGGCACTTATGGATGCTGGTGTACCGATCAAAAAGCCGGTTGCGGGTATTGCAATGGGTATGATCGTTGGAAAAGACAATACTGCAATTCTATCTGATATCCGTGGAGAAGAAGATTTCATGGGTGACATGGACTTTAAAACTGCTGGAACTTCAGACGGTATCACTGCTTGCCAAATGGATATGAAAGTTCAGGGAATAAGCTTTGAAACTATCGAAGAAGCTCTTGAGCAAGCTCATAAAGGCAGAATGCATATACTTGGCGAAATGGCTAAAACTATTTCTTCACCAAGAGAAAATATTTCACAATACGCTCCTCAGTTCCTGAGAATGGAAATTGATGGTAGCGATATTGGTGCTGTAATCGGGCCTGGTGGTAAAGTGATTCAAACACTTCAGAAAGAAACCGGAACTGAAATTATCATTGAAGAAGATTCAAATGGTAAAGGTCAGATAACCATTTCAGCTAACGATCTGGACAAAGCTGAAGAAGCTAAGAAAAGAATCAAAATGATCGTTGGTCATCTTGAAGAAGGCGCTACGTACAAAGGTGTGGTTAAATCCATCAAAGACTTTGGTGCTTTTGTTGAAGTTGCTCCGGGTAAAGACGGATTACTTCATATTTCTGAGATCGATCACAAACGTGTAGAGAAAGTTACTGACTATCTACAACTTGGCGATGAGATCGAAGTTAAACTTTTGAAAGTTGAGCATGGCGGAAAACTTCGTCTGTCCAGAAAAGCATTGATCGAAAAAGAAGATTAATTCTTTTAAAATAAACTTAGAGGCGCTGTTCAGTAATGAGTAGCGCCTTTTTTATGTAAGTCACTCAGAGCAAGTCAACGCAGTGAAGCGGAGATGACATAGTGAAGAGTCTGCACAACTAATGAACTATTCCATAATTGCTTTATGCAGATTATTCGCTCCGCTCTGGATTATGGATTTATCTAATTCACATACAAACATTGTCCTGTTTATAATCCTGACGATTTTAGAAAAAGCTTCCAACTACACCGAACTTAGAATTATTGGCGAGCCAAGAACGTAATGAAATCGACGGCTCCGA
>CERF01004208.1_pt1 | contig 68527 bp, 81 predicted proteins | sample 530961 | NCBI WGS metagenome assembly CERF01 (sample SAMEA2621151, study PRJEB7988) | marine metagenome | isolation source: saline water (ENVO:00002010), including
ATTATGCTTCCTGTGCAAAGGGTGAAGGGTTGGGGGTGCTGCGAACAGCGGACACGCGGGGGCGGCCTGCTCTCATGTCGAGGTAGGCCTTCTCGGACTCGCGCACCGTCTTGCCGGTGCCCACAGTCTGGAAGGTGTCCATTTTGTAGGGGTTGTACATGAGCGGGTCAGCGTCGGCGTACTCCTCAGCATCCACCATGAAGTGATTGAAGGTGCCACAATCAGGCACGAGGTAGCCACGGGCGAAGGCATGGACGTTCTTACGGCCCTCACGGAGGACACGAGCACGGCCAGCGGGCTGCACTACCCACTTGACGAACATCAGGTGTAGGTTCTGACGGTGGGGGCGTATCGGTATCAGGCGGCCAGTCGCTGTGCTGCGGATGCTCCACAGGTTCTTGTGGAGGTTCCAGTAGACCTCGACGCGCTGAAGCTCAAGGGGGTTGAAAGTGTCGATCATGATTGCTCCTGTTGATTGAAGGGGGCGCGGCTTTGATAAAGCAGGCCGCGCGGACTGCTACCCTCTCACAGATTACTTGGCGGCCATCTGCTGGTCGGCCTCGTCAGCCTTGGCGAGCACCAGCTTGGCGGCCTTCTCGGCCTTGGATGCCGCAGACACGATGGCCTTGGGGTCACCCTTGAGGACCTTGAGCCAGTGGCTCAGGTACGCAGCGTGGTCGGCGCGTGGCTCGTCAGGCTGGCTGATACCAGCATCGCAGCAGAGGAACGCTGCGCCAAGCTCGGCGACCAACTCTTCGAATGCGTAGGCATCCTTGTAGCTGCCCTTGCGCTCCTTCTTGAAGCGGTTCAGCCTGGACTTGTGGCCCGTGCTGTGGACGGCCTCGTGGAACGCGGTCGAGAAGTACTCGGCCTCACTCTCGAACTGCTCGAACAGTGGCAACTGGATGTGGTCATCCGATGGACGGTAGAAGGCACGGTCGCCGCCGTGGCGAATCTCAACCTCGGTGGCCCATGCATCGAGGATGACCTTGGCCTGCTCGAAGTTGTCGCCAGCTTGAGAGCCATCGTGGTCCTCAACCGTAGGCCGTGGCCCTGGGGCGTGCTCGCTGCCCTCGGCCCACTCAATCTGGCAGGCATTGAAGACCGTGTACAGCCTGAGCCGTGCATAGGTCATGGGCTCACCGTTGGCGTCAAGTTGGGGCTTGCCGGTCTTGGGGTCCTTGTAGGGCAGGAACAGCCACTTCACAATCTTGGTGCCCTTCTCGCCCTTGCGGACTTGGCCGCCCTTGCCCTGGGCACCCTTGTAGGTGTGCCAAGTCGGCGACCAGAAGCCCTGGTCCTGAGCAGAGCCCCAGAGCAGCAGCACGTTGATGCCGTTGTAAGGCTTGCCGCTGCCTCCGCTGACGGGGCGAACGAGTGCGCCGCCCAGCTTCTTCCAGCCGCAGCGCCATGCGAGGGTGCCTGCCTCGATGGAGGCGATGAGGGTGTCTGCGATTACTTTGTATGGGTCGAACTTAGCCATGGTCATGGCCTCCTGTTTGTTTGAGAGAGGGTGGGGGGTTCTACTTAGAGAGGATGGGATAGCCCTCGCGTTCCGCTACACGGTCGGCGAGTGCATACAGCTTGAGGTTGTGAGGCTCACCCAGGCCAGCCCAGATGACGCCATCCGAGTCAACCACGGTGTCAACGTGGCGGACCTCGAAGTCGGTTACGAAGTTGCTCCAGGCGTTGAGCCATCGGCGGTTCTGCTTCCACCGGACCAGCACACGGGCCCCGGTGTAGGCGAACTGGGCATAGCGCCAGCCAGCATCCACCAGGGAAGTGTCTGGGGTGTCGTTGTTCAGGTGAAACGACGGCAGCAGGTCGAGCAGGGGGCCGGTGTTATCGGCCCTGCTCGTGAGGTAGAACATGTGCATGGGGTCTCCATGGTTGAGTTGTTCGGGAACTATCCAGAGACTGTCAGTCATCGAGTCTATCCAAGCCCATCTCGCCGTAGTGGCTGGTCAGGTCGCGGAGGCTCTTCACCTTCACGTCGCCCAGCGCCTTCCGCTTGTCGGTTGCCCATGGGTGGCCGAACACCATCCCGGTCACCTTGCCACGGGGGCTGATGTCGATGTGAGCAGAGTCGAAGGCGATGCTGCGCTGAACACACAGCCTCAGTGTGCCCTGGCGCTCGCGTCCCTTACCAAGAGCGACCCGGATAAGGCTGAACTCGGCACCCCTGAACGCCAGTTCGTTGAGGATGTCCTTTTGTTTGGTGCTCATGAGCGCCATAGCGTTGAAAAGGTCCATCTCGACGAAGTTGTCGCGGCCCATGGCCTCTTCGAGGGGGCTCTCAGGCTCGAAGCGGGCCATTGAGTTGAGGAAGATGTGGGAATCGTTGATGAGTGCTGACATGGTAGCTCCAGTGTGAGGGGGTAGGGGCCGAAGCCCCCGGTGAGGGTTGGGGTTCAGGCGGTCAGGAAGTAGACAGGCGGCTCATGAATGAGACGCTCGGCTTGCTCAACCACCGATTCAAGTGTGCAGTTGGTGAACTTGTGAATGTGAAAGCGACCACGGCTGCGGCTGATGTAGTGGCCGGTGACCTTGTCACCGTCGCGGTGAATAACGTACACGCCGCGAAGGTCGTGCTCTCGGCGGTTGCCGTTTGAGTCTTCGTAAACACGTGACATGGTGGGTATCCAATGGGGGCCGAAGCCCCCGGTGGGGGTTATTGGCAGTGCGCCGTCAGTTCTTCTTCAAGGTCCATGGCCATGAACCGCTCGAAGTCATCGCCGAGCAACCGCTTGAGGCTGCGGGTCTGCTTGACCGTCTGGCGATACGTGGCGGTGGCCTCTTGCGCTTCGCGGCTGTCGGGGTCGTCAAGGTCGTACCCGAAGTCCGAGCAGAACTCTTCAAGGGTCTGGCCCCACATCACATAGTGGGCATCAGAGAGCAGGCAGTAGACCACGTCCCAGGTTGTGGGGTGAGCATGCGCGGACCCGGTGAAAAACGGCACGGTCATGCTGCGCCCCTGGTAGTGAATCTGAGCGGTCCAGGCGTCACTGCGTGCCTGCCAGGGGAGGAGTCCGACTCCGGTGGGTCGCCGGGCGGTGATGTTGCTGCTAATCATGGTCATGGGGTGTCCGTTGGGGCCAGTGGCTCCCGGTTGGGGTTGACGGTTGGACCGTCAGGGTTGATTGAAAGTAACGGTTGTACCTGGGTTATTCGCTGCTGCCCTAACCTGCCCTAACCTCAGGGAAAGAAGAGCAAGGGGGAGAACCCTATAGGGGGGAGAGAGAGGAAAAGTTGGGGGCTTTCTGCCCTAACCTCACCCACTGCTCGATGATAGTGGAGCTTCATCCCCGGATAATCGCTGCCCTAACCCCACCAAAACAGGCGGGAAAGGTCGGGGCAGGTCGGGGCAGGTTGAGGCTCACAGGCTCGAATAGAGGCGCGATATGGCGAGGTTCAGTGCGTAGGGGGTCAGCGGCGCATCGCTCTCTACCGGTTTGAAACTACCATCGGCCACGCGATATCCGGCGTTCGAGGCCCAATAATCGCGTTTCGGGTTCCAGGTGAAAGTGGACCCTTCCAGGTTCAGCCCGTCCCCCAGCCATCCGGCGTCGGGTTTCGGGTTCCAGGTGCTGCCCGGAAAGTACCGGGGAACCTTGGTTTCTCTGGGTTTGAGGGTTGCAGGTGCTTGGCCGTCGGAGCGGCGGAGCAGCGAACCGGGGGAGGTCCGCCGCCCGCCAGGGCTCGACTCTCGTCTGACGCTGGAGGAGCCCCGGCGACGGCTATGTGAATCGTTTCGGCCCTGCTGTGGGCCCTCATCAGCGGTGCAGCATCAGCACCGGACGATTGCAGCGCCCCCCCTGCATTCCGGGAGTGGAAGGGGGGAGCGTTTGGCGGTCCATGCATGCAGCAGCCACGGCTGCCGATGCCCTCGTTGAGATGACCAGTTCATTGACCGGGTGAAGGGTTGCCCGGACTGCCTCCAAGTCGGCAGTGTGGTTGAGTGTTGAGGGAGTATTCCCAAGTGGTTGCGGACATCGGTGCTTGGCTCCCGGTCTTGTCTCCCGGTCTTCGCCACCCCACGTTCAAAGGGGCTGTTGCGCTCACTCTTCCTGGCCTCGCTTGCTCTCATGGGCCAGCCCCTCACTGAGTGCCGTCTACCCGGTCAGCCTGAGGTTGTTACCCTCAGGGGTCGCTGTCGGTGTCTGGCTTCCGATAATCCCCGATGTTCCTGCCGTGGCAGTAGGGCTGAGCCCGGTCGGTTCTGGTACGTCATCAGATGATGGGGACTGTTTGTTGAGTCCGACCCCCCTACAACTAAGGGGGCGAGTGTTGATGTCCTCCACTTCGCCGGCTCCAACCTTGGTGTTGGCAAGGAGCCGGTTGACGATGTCAAAGAGCGGGGCGGGGAGTGTCCCGCCGGTCGGCAACCTATATAGCACATACCGTGCCAAACTGTGCCAATGCAGAGACGTACAGCGGTTTTGAAAATCTACTCACCAGTAGGGGCCTGATTTGGCACAGACAGTCCATGCCAAACCGTGACATATATGTCGTGGTCAGGAATGGCCTAAACGCTGTACGCAATATTTCGATGCAGAGACGTACAACGTTTGGAAGACCCTGCCAAACCGCGACACACATGTCGTGGTCTACTTTTCGAAGGACGACAAATGCAGAGACGTACAGCGTTTAGCATTTTGGGTTTCGAGTCGTGGTGTTGACGTGGCAAGGGAAAAATGCTCTCCCCCCATGCAAGTCCTGTGCCATACCTTGGTTGTGCCAAAATGGCTTTGCGTACAGCGTTTTTGGCCCGTTTGCTGCCAGGTGAGCCCCCCGTCAGGGTGTGCCAAAGATTGGCACGGCACTTGCATAAGAAGGGGCCATGACCTTCGCACTTGCCTTTGCAGACCTCGACGCAGCCGCCCCCCGGCAACGGGCTCGGTGTGCTGCGACGGGTCGATTCGTGGCCTGGGCCAAGGTTCCTCAGCTTCGGGTCCCCGGTGCCCCTCGCGTCGTCGTCATCGCTTCCCCCCTGGTGGTGGTTGCTGCTGACGGTGCCGAGGCTGCCCCGGTGGCCCCTGCTGCTGAGGTTGCCCCGGTCGCCATCGTTGACGGTGCCGAGGCTGATGCTGCCCCCCCTGTGGTGGCTGCACTTCTTAATGGCGCGCGCGCGGCGGCTGGTGCTGCTGGGCGGTGGTTCCGCCGTAAGGCCTCAGCCCTGGTGGCTGGTGCCCGTGCCGCCCTGGTGGCTGGTGCCCTCGCCATCGGCGACGGTGCCCCCCCTGTGGGCGGTGCTGGCCCCATGGCCTGCCCCCCCTGTGGAGGTGACGATATGTAGAAGCATACGCCATAACCCGCCTTTGCCCTGGGTTTTTCGAGGGGTGAACCGGAGGCCCGGACCAGGGTCAGGGCGGAGCCTCGCCTCGTCGCGGCGGGGGGAGAGGCGGTGGCCATCGCGGCTGCCGGTGGCGGCTCGCAGCGCTGGGGGGGGACGAAGTCCCCCCCTGGGGAAATGATAGTGATAGTAAATCTACAAAGCTCAGGGTTGACGTGGTGTTTGTACAAATATAGACTCCGGTCTCGGAGTAAATATGACTGACTATGTGTGTTTAGCGCGTCGTTTTCCAGCCAAGGGAATCGATGGCGTTCTTGGTGTTCCAGTAACAAACCCTGATGAAATCGATTCTTATTTAGAAGAGCTTCCTGTGCCTGTTGCTGCTGACAAGGTTCGATTCGTTCGGCTTACTGCCATACCTGAAAAGTCGCAGAGTCATCTCAAGTCAGGTGACGTAGTGGTCAAATATAGCGGCTTGTCGGAAAGGTTTCTGGATGTCTTGCGTCCTGTTGAGACTGCAAGCATGAATACCAACTACAAGTCTGGTGAGATTGACTGGCCGTTGGCTGAGGAGGCAAGAGAGAAGGCTCTCGAGTCAGGCGAATGGTCTCTTACATGTAATGACTACCAAGTGGCCATATGTGATCCAAGCGGTAGGCTTGCTGTGCTGAGGGGCGCATTCGCTACGCCAAGGCGTTTATTCAAGTACGCATTTGCTGTTTTGCTGCAGACCGAGAGAGATAAGCGTCGTGTGACGTACGATCCGTACAAGGGTCACTTATCTATGCCATCAGACAAGCCAAGATGGGCATGGACTACCTTTAGGTTTCTGCATCACTACATCATGTCGAATGGTCCAGTTGTGCCGAATGGTCAATACCATCAACTCAAGAAGATGCTGGAAAGACATCATAGAGTTGCGATGTCTTTGCCTACTCCAGAGATGGGGCCATATCTGAGGCTTCATACAAGAAGAACTCACAAGCACACACAAGAGTTTTGGAAGCGGGCACAGGTCGAGTACTTGAACGATCCAGACTCTCTACCAAGAGCGCTGTCGTTTGTTGCGTCTAAAGGATGCGAGGCCAGATGGGTGCGTGTGGAGTTGTCCGAGGTAGACGAGATTCTGCGATGCGTATCTTGGCCTGAATGGAATGATTGTCATGATCCGTTTCACTTCAGCACATTTCGCAACAAGAACATGGCCAAGTGGAACTGATGTTGGATGTAAAGTTCGTATCTCGCAATCTGAGAGTTGTGATTCGAGAGTGGTATGCGTGGTTGGCTGACAAGGCCATGCATCAAGATGAATGGAGAGCAGTGCCTCATTGGTGCAAGCAGATTCCATCAAGGCTGGACATACCTTGGGCATTGTTCGAGTTGGACAAGCACAAGGATCGGCGTCAGATGCTGCGTGCATTGTTTGTAGTAGTGGACGAGATCTATATGGCTTGTGAGCAGATGGAGAATGTTCCGTCTATTGATAAGCTGAGGAACCATCTTTTAGAGTGGCATGAGGATGAATATGAGTGAATGGATGTACATGGTAGAGGTTCCTGGTGACCCAATCGGCAAGGGAAGGCCAAGAGGAACGTCAGTTGGCGGCCACGTAAGGCTATATACGCCTAAAAAGACTGCAGATTGGGAGCGTTCTGCGGCAATGGTGATGACCAGTGTTTGGCGAAAAGCGCCACTTGATGAGCCTGTTGAGGTCGAAATAGCGGCATTTTCGCATCGTCCTAAGCGTTTATTGCGCCGAAAAGACCCAGATCATGTGATTTGGAAGCGATCTAAGCCAGATGCAGACAACATCTGTAAATGTGCGCTGGATGCCTTGGTGATGGCTGGGGTGATACGAGATGACTCATTAGCGGTCAAGGTAACGATACAGGACTTCTATGCAGAGCGTGATCGTGGTCCGAGGCTATGTTTGCGTATGCGTCCAGTGGGTCCTGAGCCTGTGGAGGGCTGGTGGGACTTGGCGTCTAAGAGAATGGGCAAGACACTGATGGAGGTTTTTCAAGAAGAGGAGGACGGCTTTCTGCACGACTTGCCTTGGTAGTCACTGTGTGGTACCTTGCTATTGAGTTGCCAAGGAACGGTTGTTCTACGGTTCTCTCCTGTTTGTTTGTTCGAAAGGCCCTACTTGCTCTGGTAGGGTCTTTTTCTTTGTTTGCTATATTCTCAATATAAGGTAAAGTTGTGAGGACCTTAACTTGAGGGCTATGACATATGGCTATAACGAAACTAGATTCATCGTATTGTAGTTACAAGGTTTTGATCGATACAGATTTAGGCAGTGCGCCTGTTCAAAACTTTACTGGTGGTCCGGTTACTGTGTATTCAATCACAGTCGACAACAGTAGCCAGAACTCAGCTACGCCATCTTATTTGAAGCTCTACGATGCATTGACTGATGGTGGCATTGTCGCTGCGAGTACGGAGCCTGACTACATTCTTCAAGTTGATGGTGCGAAGAAGAATGTATTTAGTTTTCCGGCTGGACTTGCTGTAGTCAATGGCTTGTCGATGCGTTGTGTCGCGTCTGCTCAAACGAATGACACGAGTAATCCTGGTCAAGACGTAACCGTAACCGTATTATACAAGTGAGGTTTTAAGTGGCTGATTTTCTTGCTAATTTAGAAAACCCTATCGCTACGCTGGCTTTCACTGAGACTGCAGCTAACGCGACTATTGTTCAAAACATTTTTCAAAAGCAGGCTGCCAAGGTCCACTTTATCAAGATTGACGCGACTTCAAACACAGCAGAAGATGTGTACTTGAAGCTTTACACTGACACGAGTGCAACGGGTCAGAATGTAACTGTTGGTACAACGAATCCGTTTTTGGTGTACAAGTGCGCTGCTGGCAAGGTTGTTGACGCATATGTTCCTGAAGGAATCACTGTAGGCAACAGCGCTTATATTCATATGGCTGTTTGTCAGGAGGCTGGCGTTGCTGGCAACACGAATCCTACAGGTACTGTGTCAATCACTTTGTTAGGGGCTTAGCGCCATGGCGTCAGAGGATGCCTTTTATACTGGTGACGGCTATGCTCAGTCGTACGAGTTGAGCGATTCCAAGCAGGTATACGACCAAAGGCGTGCTTTGAGTCAGCAGTTTGACGATTTGGCTGACGAAATCGGCATGATTGAGTCCGAGTACTACAGTTTATCTGAAGCTGATCGTGAGTCGAAGCGTGGCGAAATTCTGAATGAGTGGCACAGTGCTCGCATGGATGAGTTGTCAGAGGTCGGCGATAAGATTGACCAGGGCGCGTATATGCGCTTTTTGCGGGGCGAGGACTACTATTACGAGACGAAGCCGTATGCTCTGGACGATTTTGATGCTCGTCGTGCTTTTGATGTGATTGATTATGTTGGTCCTGCGATTCCTGATGACATCGAAATGCGTATGGCTCAGGAGTCTGAGCAGGCTGGTTTGTTTGAGGCGACGTTGGAGGCTGGTGGCCCACTCGTCCATTTGTCAGGTCCAAACGGCACAATGAACCGTTTCATCTACAATAAAGCCACAACATTTAATCATCCAGTTCAATCTGTACAGTTGAATAGATCTGATAAACTGGCTTTGATGAAAGATATAGACAATGTTCAGAGCTTAAAGGACGCCGGTCTGATATCATTTCTGTTATATAAAGAGTTATTAGGCGACGTTACCTTATTTTAGGAGACTATTGTGGCACGACGTAGAATGAGTCCTGAGCAGGCGCAGGCATTAGCTGAGAAGTACCGTGCTCGATATCCAGATCTTTCTCCGCGTGAGATCATGGAGATTGTCACTGACCCATCTTTGGAAGGTTTTGATCCGATCGTAAGTCCTCCTCGTGAGGAGTACAAGGGCTTTCGGGTTCCTCCAGGTAGTCCTGAGCAACAACAACGCTACAAGCGAGCGATTGACGATCGTTTGAGTGGCTTTGATTCGCGTCAGGTGGAGCGTGACGCTGCTGCTCGTGCTGGTTTAGCTAGAGACATTCGCAGCAATATTGCGGGCGTTGTGAAGCCAGCGAGCATGGCTGCATCTGTGACGCCGTATGATCTTGGTCTTGGCGACGTTGGTTATGCTGCTGGCGAGTTGATTGACCCAGAGGGCACGTATGGTGACGCCATGTTGGCTGCTGGTGGTGGACTGTTGACCGCTGGTGTTGGTTCTGGCGCGATTATGTCGAAGGCCGCCAAGGAGGCTCGCAAGGGCATGAAGCGTGCCGATGATGTTGAGGATTTGACGCCTACGGTCATGTACGACAACCCTTTGAATTTTCCAAAACGTGCAGGTACGCCTCCTTCTTCAGCGCGTCGAAGCTTAGAAGAGGTGTCCAAGATGTCGAAGGCAGAACAAGATGCATATCTTCCTGCCCTCCGAAAGGGGGTCGAATATCAAGCATACGCCAACAGGTATGGATCGGGCGGTCGATTCCCAGAGTTTCGTCCCGACATGAAGGACATTCAATCTAAAATTACAAAGCAAGTAGATTCGATGAGGACTCCTCCGCAGTTGAATCCACTTGCGTTTGGTGTTGGTGGCACTGCCGCCATTGGTGCGCTTGTCAGGGAAAAACACGGTAGCGGTCAAGAGGACGTTTTTGCCGGTGCTCGCGGCATGGGCTACCAAGACATGGTCGATGAGATGGCAGCCAAGCCGATTGATCCCAACCTGAGCGTTCGCATGATGAACGAAGTCAGGAAAACAACGGACTACGGCAACGCCTTTGCTGAGACGACAGACCGCCAAGATCCAATGAACTTCAGCAGTGCTGATGAGCTTGCTGACCTTCCTGGGCTGTACCAGGAAAATCGAGATGCTGCGGTTCGCATTTTTGAGCAAACAGGTTCAGTGCCCTCTGGTATGGCTCGCTCTTTGGGCAAGTATGAGGCCCTGATGAACACTCGTGGTGCTTTGTTGGATGAAGAAAGCCGCATGCTTCGTGAGGGAATCTCCTTCAAGCCTTCGATGCCTATCGTTGAGGATAGGACTATGATGGCAGGCCAAGGTGGTATGGGTCGAGAGATTGAGCCTGCTATGGGAGATCAGCCCATGGACACTATGAATGAAAAGAAGGCCTACGGAGAGTAAGATGGATGAGAAATTAAAAGGGTACTACGGAAAGGCTGTTCAGCTTACAGATATAGCGAAACGGAACCCCAAGGTGGGCAATCTGCCGCCTAAGGAGCGCGTTCGTAGGTATGCTCGTGAGGAGGGTAATCCTGCTGAGCCCGTTAATCGTGTGACTCGCGCCAAGCACAATGCTGCGATGCAAGACTTCTTAGAGGACCGTGGGCTTGCTAATCTACCGAGGCTCAGTGAGCGTGGTGGTCCCGGTATGAGCTACAGTGAGACTGGTGGCCCCAAGGAAGATCTAAATGAGATTTCTAGTCAGCTTACAAAGGCATCTAATATGCATGCTCGTCAGTCAGAGCGTGTAGGCAAGATTGCGAAGAAGATGAAGTAGCCATGGCACAGTCAGCAGACGCTCTACTCAAAGCAGGTATGAAGACGAACAAGCCTCGTCGCATCAAAAAGGGTGAGCCTGGGTACGGTAAAAAGAAGTTTGTTGTTGTGGCTAGCTCTGGCGGCAAGAAGAAGGTCATTCGCTTTGGCGATGCCAAGATGGCCATTCGACGCGACAACCCTAAGGCTCGAAAGAACTTTAGGTCTCGCCATGGATGCGACAAGGCTGGTGCCAAGAACAAGCTGACGGCGAAGTATTGGTCTTGCTACCAGTGGCGTGCTGGATCGAAGGTGAAGGGATGATGTTCAACAAGATGTTGATGCGGAACATGAGGGAAACCGGGCAACCGGATTCTTGTCCTCGTGCGACTCAGGACCTTCAGATGAATCTTGAGAACCGCCAGAATGCTTTAGATACAAAGATGTACGGCCCTGCCAATCCTCAGCTTGACGCGAGCAATGGTAATGAAGAGTTTTGGGCTCGTTTTGCCGATCAGTTCAACGACTCGATTGAGAATGTGATGCAGATGCGCTGTGGCAATTGCTCCTTCTTTGATCGTTCTCCTCAGATGCTGGAGTGTATTGAAAAGGGCATTGGTGATGAGGGAGACCCCGAGATGGCTGTGGAGGCTGGAGAGTTGGGGTATTGTCAGGCTTTAGATTTCAAATGTGCATCCATGCGAACGTGCATGGTTTGGGCAGGGAGGGTGTGATGTTTTTTTATGACCACGCGATGGCTAGAGATGATCTTCTTGAGCAACAGCACGGCCCGATGGGTGAGCTTGATATGCTTGATGGCCTTCGTGCTATGACAATGTTCAAGCGTGATCAGGGTCCTCTTGGCCCTCTCGACATCAATCAGGACGTAAAGCATGCGCTTGCTAGCCATCCCGATTGCATCATTGAGTTGGCTACAGAAGGATTTTTGTCCGAACAGCTAGTTCGTGAGCTTGAGCAGATGGTCAAAGATAGCGTTCCTGATTCAGATAAATTTGGGAAGATGCTGCCTTCTGGAATGATCGCCACAATCAGTGGCCCATATCCAAGTGAAGACTACACAGTCATCGTAAAATCTAAAAATTCTAAAGGATCTACCGCCCAAATGGAAGGACCCATGATGCCCAACGCCAGGAGATTTTTGCTATGAGTAACGGACCGAAAAAGCCGACCCCGTCAGGACCGTCTCTTGATCAACTCTTGATGAAATCGATGAGCGGGAATCAACCCATTAAACGTGCAGCAGACACCAGTGCTGTAGACACTCGTGTGATGCAGGAACGACAGCCTCCTGACGATTTTCAGAAACGATTTGATGCTTTGTACGAGAAACGTCGGCAGGAGGACCTTACGGCACTTCAGGAGCCTAAGCGGGTTCAGCAGGGCGCGCTTAGGGCAGGTCAGCAATCAACTACTGTTCGCCCTCCACCGAAACCAATCACAAAAAAGTTTTCAACTAAAATACCAGTTAGCAAAACAACCACTCTTGAACCAGTTCGAATGGGTGAAGGTTTGGGCGGTGGATTGAAAGCAACAGTTAAGTTCAAGTGATATTATGCCTGGATATTCAGAAGACGAAATGCTGATGCGTAATATGCGTATGAAGGGTCCCTCGGAAACGGGTGGCCCTGGCAAGAAAAAGAAAAAGAGCAAGAAGAAGGGAAACATCCCGACGAATCCGAAGCTCTACGCAAGAGTCAAAGCAGAGGCCAAGCGTAAGTTTGATGTGTACCCCAGCGCTTATGCAAACGCATGGCTCGTCCGCGAGTACAAGAAGCGTGGCGGTGGATACCGGAAGGGCTAGTCATGTCTCTTACGCGATGGTTTGACGAGGAGTGGGTCGATATAAAGACTGGCAAGCCGTGTGGTCGACAAAAGGGTGAGAAGCGCAAGGGCTACCCCGCATGTCGGCCAAGCAGGCGGGTGTCTAAAAAGACTCCCAAGACTTCTGGTGAAATGTCCAAGGAAGAGAAAGCGAGCTTTACCAAAAGAAAGACAGGACCTAAAAGAACAGAGACTGAAACGGGCAATCCAGCAGAGGACAAGTTTCTGGCCAAACACATGCGTATGGAATACAAAAAGAAGCCAAGAATGAGTCCTGATCAGAAAAAGCAGGCGCTTGCGATTGGATACAACAAATACAAGAAAAGGAAGAAGTAATGAGTGTGAATAAAGCAATCCTCGTAGGGCGTCTCGGAGTTGATCCAGAGCTTAGAACAACCGGCACTGGGACATCCGTCGTTAACATTCGCATGGCAACGACTGACCGGCGCAAAGAGGGTGACTCTTGGGTAGACCATACAGAGTGGCACAACGTCACCGTATGGGGCCGAACCGCAGAAAATGTGGCAAAGTTTTGCTCTAAGGGCAAAGAGATCTATGTGGAAGGCAAGATCCAGACTCGTAAGTACACAGACAAGAACGGTGCCGAGCGCTTCTCAACGGAAATCGTCGCTGACAATGTGCGGTTCCTTGGCAGCCGCGCTGATAACAGCCCAATTGTTCAAGCGCAGAATGTTGCTCATAGCTCTAATGACGAGCACATCCCGTTTTAGTCTGACCCGTAGGCCTCTTTCTTAAAGAGTGTGGTTAACTTTTCGATGTACTTCCTCCTTTCAACCTTGTCAGTTGGGGGAGGAGCATCGCTTATTTTACCTTCTTCTTTAAGTTTTTGAAGAATCTCGTTAAACTTACGGTGGTCTTCTTGTGCTTTATTGTTCATTTTAGATATCCCGTGTATGTGATAATGAACTGAAAGGGGTGAATATGTCTGACGACAACGACGATTCAATCGATGTGAGCGAGAGCGAGAGCGTTATCGATATTTCAGATCGATCTGCTCACATAGATAATCCCCACGTTAACGCTTGGCTAAAGGCTGATGATAATGAGTTTAGGCCCACTCATCAGCAAGAAAAGTTTCGAGAGTTGGCCTACAAAATGGCTCGCTACAAAAAGTTTTTCCGTGGTGAGTGGTACAAGGCAACGAAGAAGAAAGAATACGCAGGCGTGCCCATTAACGAGCGCACTTGGAATCGATGGTGTACTGAAGATGATCGATTCAAAGCTTGGTTTTACGATGAGTTTCCTGAGACCAGCGAACTATCTGAGGAAGAGTTTCGCATGATGGACATGCAGTACTGGACTGGTGTTCGTGATGCCATGGGCGATGGTGAAGAGTGGGCTTATCGTCAGTATGCTAAGACTCGTTTCGATTCTGCTGCAGCCAAAAAGGATCAGGCGGAGAGCGAGTCATTGTTGGAGCTTAGAAACTATTTCTCCATGGGTGGCGGAGATGGGTGGACATCCAAGCCGGGTGAGGCGTAGTGGATGCCAATGACAAAAAGCGTCTTGCCCAACTGTGCTCCAACCCTGGTGAGTTCATAGGCAGATTAAAGATCGTAGATGAGAAAGGTCAGGAGCGGTACTTCAACACACCGTTCGCAGAGCAAGTCATGGCTCTCCAAGACTTTCAGTCAGAAGCAGAGACAGTCATCCACTATAAGCCTCGTCAGATCGGCGATACTACCGTAGCGACGGCGTACAACTTTAACTATTTGTATTGGGCAACGGACCCCGCTCGTTGTTTGGTCGTTGCTGACTCTTACGACTCTACTGACGCCATCTTCGGTCGTGTACGTCACTACTACCGATCTCTGCCTCAGATGCTCAAGAAGCCTATTGAGCGCTCAAACAAGCGTGAGTTGATTTTCAAAGACAGCATGGCCGGTTTCCGCTGCATGACGGCAGGCGGTAAGAGTGATGCTCGTGGTTGGACATATCAGCGCCTGCATGCAGATGAGTTGGCGTTCTGGCCGAATGCAGAGGATGTGTGGGCCTCTGTTACATCGACGCTGCACGAGGGACCACACAAGAAGATCATTATTATTTCTACTGCTGACGGACCCGGCAATCTATTCCACTCCAAAGTTTTGAGTGCTATCGAGGCCAAACAGCGTGGAGATACCTCAGTCAGGTTTCGTTTCTTCAAATGGTCGGACCACTTGGCATACCAAGCTGAAGTCCCAGATGGTTGGGAGCCAGATCAAGAGGAGTGGGAGTTAGCTCAACAGCACAACCTCTCGATGCAGCAGTTGTATTGGCGACACGATCGTATTCATGGTGTCAATGGTATTGGCATTCGTCGATTCAGGCGTGAGTACCCACTGACGATCGAGGATGGCTTCGCTATCCATGATGGGAGTTGGTTCGACACAGACTATTTGAACTCTGTGTTGTCTTCTCTGAGTCCTGTGGAAGGTGAACTCAGGGTGTATGAGCGCCCATACCCAGGCATGAACTACTCAGTCGGTGTTGATCCATCGTGGTGTAATGGCGGAGATTATGCCGTTGCCCAGGTTTTGAGCGCGGATGGCCGTCAAGTTGCCACGCTGTCTATGAATCAGGGTGGAGAGATCCTGTTTGCACAGAAGGCTGTTGAGCTTGCGATGCACTACAACAAGGCCAGGACATTGATTGAGGCCAACACTGGTGGTGCTGGGCCTGTTGTTATTCGAGAGTTCCAAAAAGCTGGACTCCCTTTGTGGCACAAGCCTCCACAGCCGGGTCAAGCTGCGAGCAAGGTCGTCAAGTATTGGACTACAACTCGTGGAAGCAAAGAGCAGGGCTACGCTCACCTTAGACAAATAGTCAATGGTGACTCTCTGCTTTTGAATGATTTATCGACCGTTCAAGAGTTGATGCACATTCGTGAGCAATCAGGAAAAATTGAAGGTCAAGATGGCTACCACGACGATCATGCTGATGCGTTAATGCTTGCAGAGTGGAACCGTAGGAACATGCCTCAGTCTCAAGATATACCCCGGCGACGTAATAAGAGATATTATGCTCGCAGCAATCCTTTTAATGTAATGAGCGGAGCGAAAGTCTCGTGAGCAAAAAAGATCAAATAACGCCAAAGCTCGTACATCAATTCGTTCGCTCTCACGACCGTCATGCTCGTAAGAATCGTAAAGATTGGTCGCTTTACAAGCATACATACATGACTCGGTATTGGGAGTACATGAATGGTGACGATACATCCAAGCGTAGTCGCCGACTCAAAGAGGTAGAGGTAGAGGTAAACCGCCTGTGGGGCGTCATCACTTCGTACCTCTCGGCCTTGTACCCAAGAGCAAGCCGGGTGATTTTGACGCCAGACCCATCCGGTAAGGGTGATTCAGAGAAATCAGAACTTGCTGTCAACAGAATGCTTTCGAGTCGCAAGATTCACGAGCGCGTGATGACGGGCTTACGTCAAGCTCTGCTGTACCCCGGCTCAGGAATGAAGGTTGGATACAGGCATGGCCGTGGAAACCCGATGGACCGTGTTTGGTTGAGAGTCATTCCTATTTGGGAAATGCTTCTCGATACGGAAGTTTCGGACGTAGACGACGAGCGATATCGTGGTCACCTGTATTACAGGCCGAAGCACGAGGTTGAAGAGGAGTATGGGCTCAGTGATTTGAGTGGTACTCGAAGAGTTGACTTTTTGTCGGGCGGAGACACTGAGTCGGATACCTACCAAAACCGACAAAAGAGCGGCGGCTATGATGATGACGACAACTTTGTTCGTGTCTTAGAGTTTTGCAACTTAGTTGATCATTATCAGGACCCCGAGAATGAGAACATTCGGTATGAAGGTCGCCTCGAAATTTATGTCCTTGGTCAGGGAGAGACTTCCAAAAAGCCTGTTTATGTGGGTCCTCTTCCTTTTGTTCGTCATGATGGCGAGCCTTTGGCCCACATTGTCCCATTGATCTTCAACTACGAGCCTGAGTTCCCACTTCGTGGCATCCCTCACGTCAAGCGTTTGATGCCTCAATTTAAGGAACTGAATGCGTATCGATCCTACATGGCGATGGCCACAAGGAAGGACACTCGTCAGTATGTGACTCGTAAAGGAACGTTCAATGCTGAGGAGATGACTCTACTTACTGAGGGTCATGACGGCCTCATTCTTGAAGTTGACTCTGGATATGAGCGACCACTTAACGATGCTATTATTCCGATTCAAAACGCGCCGATTTCAGCTAACATTCAAAACTACTTGGCCAATGTTGAGGTTGACCTGGAGCGTGTCATTGGGACGAGCCCAGCAGCCCGAGGTATCGTCACCAAAGCGACGGCGTACGAAGTAGAGACTGTACAGCAGTACACTGAATCCGAGTTCGGTCTTCATGCTGCGATTAAGGACCAGTGGTTGGCGTCTCTGACTGAGTTGATGCTTAGATGTCTGATCTCTTGCATGCAAGACGACGGAGACAGTGCAGGGGCGTTTGAGGCCCAAAAGGTTGACGTAGCAGAAGTTGGAGCCACTGCTCAAGAAGATCAATCTGATGACACTAAGGAAAAGGTGCCTGAAGTATTCGACAAGGCCAAGATCAAGGGCCTTGCTGAAATGATTGGCGTTGATGTCAATGATGAAGACTTCAAGGATCTGGCCTCTAAGATCACAGACAAGCGTGAGCTTGATGACATGACCGAAGAGGAGTTGAATCTTCTCGGGTCTACGTTGGCTGGCAGAACAGCAGATATTGATAAAGCCGAAGAAACTCGAGAGCAGGAGCAGGCAGAGCTTGCCCTGGTTCAAAACACAGCATCAATGCAAGAGCCTTTTGTTGATGATGATGTGGTTCCACAGCTTGGTATTTTCGAGTCTGACGATGGCCACAAGATTCGCCAAGAAACAATCATCTTGCGTGAGCGCAATGAGCAGATTGTTGTTTCCGTTGAAGACTTGGATGCGAACTTCCTGATTAGCTTCGTAGAGGGTGGTCGAACTCCATTAAGCGATGCAGCGATGCAACAGAACCTTGTTGCTTTGCTTGAGCCTTACAGTGCTCTGTGGCAAACCGCGAACCAGGGCGGACCCGTTGGTGTGTTTGCTAAGAACTATATGAAGGTTCTTGCAGAGCGTTTCGACCTGCCCAAGGATCTCCACCCCGAAGAACTCGACTCTGAGCTTAAGAGACAAGATGAGCCGGACGCTAAGGCTGATGCGCCTCCCTCACCTGGAGCGCCACCGGAAGCGCCACCTGAGGAAGGACAAGAGGCTCCACCTGAAGCGCCACCTGAATCACCCCCCGGAGTTCCACCGGCTGGGCAGCCATCGCCAGAGGCCATCCTGGCTGAGGTAGCTCAAATGCCTCCAGAGCAAGCTATTGCTACGCTGAGGCAGATTGTTGGCGATACGCCTGAGATGACGCAAGTATTAGATCAAATAGAAGCGATGCCGCCCGAAGAGCAGGGTCCGGCTATCGAACAGTTATTGGAGGCAATTAGTGCCAACGTATAGTTATAAGTGTGATGAATGTGAACATGAGCAAGACCACACATGTAGGTTCTCTGCTCGACCTGACTCGTTAGAATGCGAAGAGTGTGGATCAAGCTCCAAAAGGGTGTTCAGGGTTTCGGTTGCCCAATCTAATGACCCCTACAACCAAACTGCACCCAAGTCTAAGAAGACTAGCGGCTTGGTTATGCACCTTTATATGTGTAAGGACTGCGATCATCAGTTTGACGAGCTTATTGATTTTTCATTAGGGCAACATTTTGAAGATAAACAAAAGTGTCCAAAGTGTTCATCGATGAACTCTAAATGGGTTCCGATGGCTCGTATTGATAGATTTAGTGAAAGGTTCCCTTATTATGATCGAGGTTTAGGTGTTATGCTTCAAAGCAAGCAACATCGATTAGATATTTGCAAAGAGCGGGGACTTACTCCAGTCGATGGTGACTGGGATATCGAAAAAGAATATAGTAAGTGGGACCAGAGAGCAGAAAAAGAAACACGAGAGTACGACGACTATTGTGATAGGCTTGATAATCATCCAGCCTTTAGGCAATTCAGAGAATCAAGAGACAAAAACCAAATTTAGGGAAAAACCATGTACGGGATGAAAAAAGAATACGGTCAGCCAGAGTCAGAAGAAGCCGCACAGCAGCCACCCATGGGCGCTGATCAGGCACCCGGCGAAGCTCCTCCTGCTGATGATATGGAAATGCAATACCAGCAGATGGCGCAATCGGCACCGCAGCCCGAAAAGCCATACACGGTAAAGGCCATCAACACTCTCGTAAAGCAAGTCAACGATACGATTTCATCGCTTTCAGACGAGGAAATCCCAGAGATTACTTTTGATGCTGGAGATGCGAAGGGAGGCAAGTTTGACTCTCCTCTCCCAGCAGAGCTTTTCATTACATTGCTTGCGATTGTTCAGCTTATTCAAATGGTCGGTGGCGGAGAGTTCGCAGACAAGTATGAGTTTGATCCATTTACTGCAGTTACTGATACCGACTTGCGAAAGATGACCGCACAGCTAAAGCGTATTAGTAAAGATAAAAAGTTGATTGAATCGGTCAAAGAAATGACCGAAGGCCAAGAAATGGCTGGTGATGAAGGGCCAGCCGATACCGCTGGTGCAGAAGAACCTATGGCTCCAGCACCTACTGAAATGAATGAAGATGACCAAGAGCTTGCTTCGGCGATGGCTTAAACTTAAAAATGATTGAACATTTAGATTATATGATGGTAGATTTTTACCGCTAAAGGAGATTTTTGTGAGTGACGAAATTGAAAATGAGGTAGATCTTGAGCAAAGTGCTGGATCTACCGGGCTTTTAGACGGACAGGAAAGTAGCCCTGTTGCAGAGGAGCCCGAAGTAAGTGCAGAGGAGCCGGCGAGCTTCAGTAGCTCCGATGCACCATCAAACAGTGTCGGGTCTGTAAACGAAAGGTCGTTTGATCCTTTATTTTCTGACATTGATGATGAGGAGTTGAAGACGGATGCTTTTTATGAGGGCATCTCTGAGCATGACATTAAGGAGCTTCCAACAGTTGCTCGTCGCATGCTTCACAACTTCCGGGTTGCTTATAAGCAGAAGCAGTCTGCATTGGATCAGTCGTATGAAAAGCGGCTCAATGAATACAAGCAGCGGGAGCAACAGATCCAGCATCTAGAGCGTGACTTTGCTCGACGACAAGCTGAGTTTGCTTCTTTGATTGATGATCCAAGCATTAAGGAAAGTCTCAAGGTTAGCGATGAAGAGCTTCCAGACATCATGTCTGAGGAAGGTATCAACGCTCATATCAATCGCAGGGTTGCAGAAGCTGTAGCGAATGTTTTCTCGCCCATGCAGGAAGCTTCTGCACAGCGCCGACAACAAAGCGCGTTTTATGACTTCTTAGACGCTCATCCTGAAATGAAGGATCCAGCGTTCAAAAGAGAAGTTGCATCGCTGGTTACGGAGCGAAAAGGCACTGATGCCCCGCTCAGCACTCAAGATGCTTACGAGGTCGTGAAGGCTCGTAAGATTATGTCTGAGCAACGTGCTCGCACAGAGAAAGAGCGTCGTGCCCGTGCAGATGCTGCTCGTCGAGTACAAAGAAGTTCTGTAAGTGGTTCTCCTGGGACCGCTGAGATTCCCCCTGAGGTCAAGAAGCAAGGTGCAGCTTCAATTGCTGCTTGGCTACAGTCCAACCCCGAAGCTGCAAAAGCCTTTTCTAACAACCGCTAATAGGAGCCAAAAATGGCAACCTCTACACTTACCATTGGAAACGAACTGCTTTCCACAACCATGCACATCCTGATGAAGGACTTTCGTGACAACGTTCACGAGTCAGTCGCATTTCTTGATGCACAAGAACGTGTTCACGGCGCAGGCAAGCCAGTTCAATCTGGTGGTTCTCGTATCGTTGTCCCTCTTGGCTTCGGTGAGCACTCTTCAACCACTCGTATGCAGACTGGTTTCGAGCGCATCGACCTGAGCGTCGAAGACGTGTTCGTCCCTGCTCAGTACGACTGGGGACACGTTGTCCGTCCCGTCGCTATCTCCTCTGAGGAAGAGATGGTCAACCAAGGTGATGCTGCTGTTCTCTCCATTCTTGAGAGCCGTGTCACCATGACTGCAAACGCTCTCAAGCGTGAGTTTGTCAAGCAGATCGTCAACGGCGAGCAAGCTGGTTGGGAAGACTGGAACACCCTGAATGGTCTTGATGTCACATCAGGCGACCACCACGGTTTCCTTGAGACCCTCGCTGTAGGTTCTCAAACCAACGTTGTCGGTACAATCGACAAGGGAACCTACACTACGAAGACTGGTTGGCAGAACCAAGTCTTCGATGGTGCTGGATCTTTCAACTCGAACGGCCTCGCTGGTCTTTATGACCTCAAGGTTGAGATCAACGCTGTGTCGCCTTCTGGCGCTCCCAACGTGATCCTTGCATCCCGCGCTGGATTCAAGAACCTTAAGCGTGCTCTTCAAGCTCACGAGCGCTATGTCGATCAAGCTAAGATCGATGGCGGTCGCATGGTTGAGATGTTCGACGGTGTGCCAATCAACGTTGAGTACAACATGCCCAACGACAAGGCTGGCGGTTCCGCTGACGATCCAATCAGCTTCTACTTCTTGAACATGAACGACATCTACTGCCTGTGGGATCCACAAGGTTACTTCGACCTCTCGGACTTCGAGACTGTGTCGGGTGAGTACGATGTTCGCGCTGCTAAGCTCCGGTGCCGTGGTCAGTTGATCGCCAAGCACCTTGGTTCAAGCGGTGTTGCATTCGACCTGGACACCTTCTAGGTCACACTGATTGGGTGGGGGTCGCGGTGATCCCCACCCTATTTCATAGCCATAGAATCAAAAGAGGGAGGATATCATGGCAATTCATAAGGTAGACGGCGTCGATGGCGTCGATAATTTTCCGAAGAAGTTTGTGACACTGTACACAGCAGACACTTCAATCACTGCAGGCGATTTCGTGATGATCGATCCGTTGGACACTACCAATGGTTTGGGTGGATCAGTTCGACAAGCAGAATCAGGCTACAACGCGAATATTCATGAAGGTCTGTGTATTGGTGTTGCGGTTGCAACAACTACTGCTACTGGAGAAATCAGAGTTCAGATCGCTGGAAAATACGAAAACGCAAACGTTGCTACAACTGTTGTTTGCGGTCAAAATCTAGTGATGAGCGGTACTGCTGGTCGAGCACAAGACGCAACTCAGCTTGCTTGTCAGACCAATGCAGACGCACTTGAGCGTAACATTATTGCTGTTGCGCTTGAAAGTGAAGGTTCGGCCACTGGTACAGAGCCAGCATCTGGCCTTACAAACAAGGTTGATGTTCTGATCAAAAACCAAGGCTACTTTTAGGCCGTAAGGTCAAAAGGAGGAGGATAATATGTCAGTTCATAAGATCGAAGGCGTCGATGGCGTTGATCACTTTCCAAAAAAGTATGTCACTCTTTATGCCTCTGGGCTCCTTGCTGCAGGCGATTTCGTGATGATCGATCCGTTGGACACCACCAATGGTCTTGGCGCTTCTGTTCGTAAGTCTCAATCAGGCTACAACGCGAATATTCATGAAGGGCTTTGCATCGGTGTTGCTACAGAGACAGTTGCTGCTGGAAAGTATTGTGTCATTCAGACTGCCGGAAAGTATGAAAATGCATCGGTAGCAACAACTGTTGTTTCCGGTCAGAACTTGGTAATGAGCGCTTCTCCAGGTATGGCACAAGACGCAACTCAGCTTGATAGTTCGAGTAACGCAGACGCACTTGAGCGTAATATCATTGCAGTAGCTTTAGAGAGTGAAGCTTCGGCCTCTGGTACAGAGCCAGCATCTGGAACCACAAATAAAGCTGATGTCCTGATTGTTGATCAAGGCTACTTCTAAGCCATATTCGCTACCGGACCTCGGTCCATTTTCGGCTGCTGGGGTATACTACTTCAGCAGCCGTTTTCATTTTTGGAGTCCAAGGTGAACCTCAAGGAAATCAGACAAGAAATCAACTCTGCATTGGACTACAATCCTGACATCAAGCAGTACGACGATAGCATTTCGAGGGTCATCAATCGTCACTACTTGCAGGTTTCAAGCCAGTATCAATGGCTCTTTATGCAGGAACGAAAGTACCTGATGCTGAGGGCTGATATCGTTGCTGGAAATGAAGACAGAGCAACAACAGACGGAAGTCGTATTGTCAGCTTGCCCACAACGATTGGCACTGGCGTCGTTAATTTGCCCGAGGATATTGTTGGACAAACGTTCTTTTTGAATAACGAAGAATACAAAATTACTGCTCGGCATGACGCCAGGACCTTCGTTGTTGATAAGCCCATCGCTGCGGCATCGAATCCAACTTGGACAATTAAATATTTAAAGTACCCCATGCCTCGAGACACTGTTGAGGTGCTTGGGATTATGGATCGTGGATTTCCTCATACCGAAATCATTACGTTCGATCATCCGACTGATCAAAGTCAGCCGGGAGAGACAACGACAAAAACAACAACTGGCCCAGATCGTGGCCGGTTTATTTTCCTTGATGCACGGAAAGAGGAGTATCTGTACCTTGATCGTGAGGATACTGGCGACCCGTTCGTTAGCATTGAGGAGATGCACGCGAACCTTCAGCCGCCTGACTTTGCTCCTGTTCTTGAGCCGGTTATTTCTTCCGCTAGTCCAACAGATACGGTTGCTCACCCGATTAGGGGCGCGACATATGAGTATTGCTACACCTTTCAGTACGCTGGAATGGAAAGCCCGCCGTCTCCGATAAGCGAAGTGACAGCCTCAGCCTCGTCGACTCATCACACTCTAGCATTTGTAATTTCAAAGTTAATGGACACCAGAGCCCACAGGTTGGTGGCTGAGGGTAAAAGCGGGATTACTGGGATGGTAAAGAAAATTTACCGCAGAGTTTCAGTGAAACCAGAGAGTAAACGTTTCGAAGGTGTGGGCTTGGTTAAAGACATCGCACTCAGAGGTGGAATGGGTCCGTGGCGTCATATAGCCACTGTTGCTGAGGACATAACGGAGTTTACCGATGACTGTGATGAGCTTACAACTAATACCGTTGTAGTCGCTCCAGGCGAACCATTCATCTCCGCAGACCCTTCTGGTACACCATTTGATTTGGACAGGCTTAATGACATTGGTCCTCGTCAGTACCTTAGGTTTTGGTATACGCCTAACTCCGACTACAAAGTTGAAGTTCGTTATCACCGGAGACCACTTCGGCTGGTGAACGATAACGATGCCCCTGAATGGCCTGTTCAGTACCATCACTACTTGGTTTATGCGTCACTCAGAGACATCTGTATGCAACACGGGATGCTCCAACACAGCGAACTTTACGATGGCCGTGCAAATCAATTGATGGAGCGAATGAAATCTAAATACCTCAGCAGGACTGATCGAATGTATGTTCGTCGTGGATTCGATAGGGCTATGGCAGATCGTGAACGATGGGGCATACCGAGTAAGTCATGAACACACAACGTCTTATCGTAGAGCGCCTGAGAGGCATTGATCAGCGTTATTACACTCGACCGGAAAACGCCGCGATTATCGAGGAAATGACCTGGGATACGTACGACGGTTGGAAAGCTGCTGGGGGTTACGAATGCATCACTCGTGATCTATACAATTGGAACTATATAGATGAAAGTTTAGGATATTTATCCGATCCAAGTGGAACAAGCATAACGTCAATACACTTTTATTCTAAACGATCTAATTATAACGAAATTATATTTGAAGACAATTACGGCAGACTTTGTGTATTAGATATAGGTAAAAGAAAAGCTGGTCTTACAAGGGAGGAGCCTTTTCGTTTCTTGCGTGATTTGCAAAACGTTGAATATAATGGTTTGTCTAGCGGTAGAAAGAGATACATCCCCCGTAACAACGACATTGGAACACAATCATGCACGTTCGGTGGTCGATTGTATCTGGTAAATGGTGTCGACGAGCCAATCGTATATGATGGAAACACAGTAGATCGCGCCGGATTTTATGAAAAGCCCGGACAACCGAAAGCAAATGTAGTTGTGAGGTCATATCACAACGAGCACATTTCTGCTGGCGGTGCCGACACCGACTACTTTTTAGGGACTCGACTCAAAAGTTGGGGATTGGGTAGTTTGAAGCCGAAAGGCGCTAAATCCAAGAACGGTTCCAAGGATTTCATCGATGGAAAACTTGCCGGATACCAGTATAGAGTCACATATGTAAATAGCCGTGGACAAGAAAGTGAAATGTCCGAACCCAGCGACATGTGTATTTTTGAGTGCGCCGATGGTAAGAAGCGATTCGTTCAAATACAGTTGCCTGTTGGCGATGATTCCACTGTCGCAAGAAGACTGTATCGAACACATGATCAATTAGATGATTTCGGAAACTCGATTGGAGCACAGGTTGGTAGAAATTTCTACTTCGTGCGAGAAATCAAAGACAATGAAACAACCATGTTTGAGGACGGTTTGCCCGATGCAAGCTTAGGTTTCATGGTTGATGATTTCGAATTCGGGAAATATCCGATGCAAGCTAAGTTCATTGCATCGTTCAAGAACTGTGTATTCCTAACTGGCGGTCCTGATAATTTATTGCGATTCAGTGCGAGCGGAATGCCTGAGGTGTTCCCCAAAAGGAATGTCATTGACTTGGGTGACTCGGATGCTGGAAAGATCACCGGGATGTATGCGAGCACAAACTCCTTGGTTGTGTTCAAAGAATACGGAACCTACTTGGTAAAATCGAACCCGGACGGGTCTTTCACCTATCAAACAATATCTCGTGATATCGGGTGCATTGCACCAAACTCGATCAAGGATGTGCCATTCACCGGCCTCGTGTTCTTGTCTCACAATGGTATCTTTGCTCTTAAAGGGTTTCTCGAAGACTCGAACTCACCAACATCTATTATTGATCTGAGCACACCAATTAAAGAAACAATGGATCGAGTGTGTGTGAGTTCCTCATTTGGTTCTGTTGGATGCCTGAATCGACAAGACAAGGAGTACTGGCTTTGCGTTCCTACAATTGGAGAAAAAAATAATTTATTGTTGGTATGGCATTATGAGGTTGGCGCTTGGAGCCTGAGAAACAACTATCCAATCGGTTGTGCAATAGAAACGAGAGGCCCATCATCAGATGTTATTTTTGGTAGTTCTGATGGTGAGGTTCCAGGTATTTTTGTTTATGGACATTACTTTAGACATAAAAATAAAGAAGGATCTACTGCTGGTAATTCAGACGGCCCAGTAGATAAATTTATTACACGAAAGTCTTTTTTGGATAATCCCGTCTATGAAACTGTACCAATAAAACTAAATGGAACATATGGGTCTGCCAGGATTGCTTACGTTAATCTTTATGCTGTTGCATACGGAGATATTCCTGTAAAGCTCAACTTTAAGATAAATAGAAATCAGGAGCTTGCGTTAGAGTCTGATAAATCGATGATTCAGCAGCATATCGACTCTGAAGAAAAGCTAGATGTCTACGGCAAATCATCTTTTGGTAGTGATAGGTTTGGATATCATAGACCGATAGTTATTCGTTTTGATATTTCCCACATAAATAAAACGTTGGTAACTGAATTTGCTGTTCGGGTAACTCAAGATGCATCGGAAGATTTGAGCAGGATTATGCTTGTTGGGTACTCTGTTGATGCCAAGCTCGGAGAGCAAAGAAACATAAGAGCTTTAACCGATGTTTTAGGATCAGATAGGAGATAGCATGGGGTATAGATTTCCTAAAATACGGCCCAGCAATGGCGAAATAGTTGAGCCTGATGATTTAAATGAAAACTTCAAACAATTTACAGACGAGTTGAATGGTAATTTATCAAGGGAAAACTTGAAAATTAATGATTCGAGTCAAAAACTTAAACCACATCAGTTCAAAAATGAAACTTTCTGCGAGGTTTTTGAATCTAGTATTTTCGCCACTGGTGATTGGGCCAGCGGAAAGGCCGCTTTGATTCCATCAAGGAATACTACCGGGTACACGTCTGTTGGTACAGAAGGCAAGGAAATGCCCTCTGTTGAATTTGTAGCCGAGCGTGATGGTTGGGTAATCATTGATTTCAACGCATCCCATATGTGGAAAGGAACGGGACTATTAAGCTTAAGTGAGGCAGAAAGAAAGCTGCTCATTAAAAGACACTGGCCAGTGCAACATTACGATCGTTTAGCCATGCACAACAGCAGCTTACCAGTTGGTGGATGGATTGGCCTTACTTGCCGTGATGGCGAATCAAGAGGTCTCGAAGCATCGAAAATAATCACGCATATGGATTCTGGTGATGATGTATCGCTCTTCAATAGGGATTTCCCTCAGGGTAAATATATCTTGCAACCAGTTGATAGGTTTGGAATCAAATATCGAGTCACTTTGAACGGTGCGGAAATATGTGAAACTGGTTGGCAATATAACGGAAAGGACCGCAATGGTTGCTATACCTGCGGCGTGATTCCCGTTCGAGCAGGTCGTAACGTTATCAAGAGTGAAGTCGCCGTAGCGAACGTAGAAAACTTATGGGGAACATCTCAAGGTGTTCGAGCCGAAACCGGAGAGGTATCTAAAAAAGGCGGGTACTTCCCCAAATCGTTTGTATCTTCTGAGGATACTCTATCCGTGCTGCCAGAGTTAAAACAGGAAACTTTTACTGTTGATGATGCTACAGCGGAATACTTCAATCTGGACATGCAAAACAGTGGCGAGACAACTTACACAATTATTTTAGGTATAGAGTGTTGGATTGGTGCTGCAAATTTAGTTGTTCAGTATAGGAAGGGATAATGCCTTATTTAAAAATTCCAGAGTTTAAACATAATGAAGTTATTTCACATTCTGACTTTAATGAAGCAACTTCAAAAATTCAATCAGTTTGCAGTAAGCTTGATGGATTTAATTTTAAAGACGAAGCATTCGGTGAGTTCGAAGTACCCGATGAAACGTCTTTGACGGTTAAGGGGTCTGGAGGAGATGCCCGACATCCGTTTATATCGAAGGCTTATTGGCAAATGTTGCACGGTGACGATTCAATCTCAATTCCGAATCCTTTTACTTACCCATCAACTTCGCCTATAACTCTAGCTGAGCGATATAATTATCCATTTTCAACTAGAATATTCGTCAAAAATATGGAAAGAGGAGAAAAGTTAATTATTAGGGCGAGTTTGCGATTAGGTGTTCCCGATATGGGGGCAAGAACTTATTACAACGGCAAGCCATGCACTATTCAACTTGCGCTTTGTAAGTATTTAGGAGATCCTGACGATGTCGCAGACACTAACACCATCAATGCCGATATTATCAGGCAAACGGAACAACGTTTTCGGTTTGCTTTTACTGATAAAATGCCGAGCGCCTCTTCTTTGTCTAAGACGGCGTTAGAGGGTGAAACTTACACAAGCGACGGTGATGAATACGATATGTCGGATCATCATCGCGCTAGAGACTCATTTTACGGTGGCGAAGATGCAGAAATTGACTACGGTTACGGGTCAGTAGATGGATGGTGGTACAGGGACAACAGGGGTGGTGAAAGGCTAGATCCCGGTGACACATACGATGATCATCACCCGACTACCGCTGGTACAATGAACTTTCCGGCCCAGTTCAACTACACTGCATGCCACTTGTATGAGCACGATGTCTCAGACAAAATCGATGTAAGTTTTTTCTTGCTCGCTTACATTTCTGGCATGGATCCTGGCATGCCTGCAGATACTGGGGCTGGAGGTAAAGCAGGTTGTTTGACACCAATCAGGCTACCTGTAGATTTCATGGACTACACAATCACTGCTTACCCGGTACGTAGATAATGCCTTTAGATCCAAGTTTTAGTGATACCGTCGGTTTAGGTGACAAAATCACGCCGGACTCGTTCAACGACAGATTTGACCTGTTAGAAAACTTCGTAAATGGTGGAATATCTGTTGAAGATATTCAATACGCTACAGAATCATCGACAATTGATGCTGGCGTTACTCCCGCTGTTGATCCGAGAACGAACGCTCTTGAATCAAGACATATTTTACGACCAGAGTATTACATCAGTGCTAACCCGAGAGTGGATGCGGTTTCGTCTTCTACGTACTACAGAAACGTTGCTGATGGAAAAATGAATCGTCATGTGAGACACGAAACATCCGGTCAAATATTGGCTGAATTTTTGAAAACGGATGATGTTCACGATCTGCCAGCGAGCGCTTGGCAACCTATTGATGGGATGTCTGCGAATATTTACGTGAAGGGAACAGAAAACGTTAATGCTTTTGTGTGTGGATCAATGTACGCCCATGCTTCAGGCTCTACGGATTTTTATGGCATGAGCTTGGCTGATCAAGCTCAAAACTATGGCCGTGGCCCGGAAGAAGGGCACAGGCTATCAGAATCACAATGGAAAGCTTGGTACAGATCAAAAGCTGGTAAAGCAACTATTGGTATCTTCAAGCTTTACGTTGATCGACCAGATAGCGATACCATAGAGGATTTTCAACATACTGAGAGAAGGCTTTTTGGTAGAGGTCAGATGAGTTACAGGAGCAAGAGGTCACAAATCTCTTTTGCAACCAGAGTTACGCTGTCTCCAGGCATGAATAAAGTTTCTTATAGATGTGTTTACAGGCTTCCAGCTATCGACTCAAGACTTCAGCAACACCTTTATATTGATGCCAGAAATTTCTTCGTAGATGTTCACTATAAATGATACGATTGAATCGAAGGATTTTAAGTCATGAGTGATAAAGCTGTAGCGATAGGATCGGGTGCTTTTAGCGGCGCAGCAACAGGAGCCTCTGCAGGTGCCGCTTTTGGCCCATTGGGTGCAGCAATCGGTGGTGTTGCCGGCGGTATTGCTGGTGCCATTTTTGGAGGCGCACAGGCCGATCAAGAAGAAAAAGCATTGCGTCAGCAGAGAAGGCTTGCTCGACAACAAAGACGCAGGGAAAAGAATCTCAGAGCCAAGCAAAGAAGCGTTGAAAGGCGATCATTAGCCCAACAAAAGGCCGCTTCTGCTCGATCAGCAAAAGACGATTCAACAATACCTGCTCCTCGGGTTTCATCAACCGAAATGACGCTTCAATCCTCAATGGCCGTTGGAACTGGTAGCCCGTATGACACATACATTGTTCAAACGTATGGTCAGCCTCAAAGTACTACAGGATAGGATTAGTCATGCCAAAGCAAGACCCCACTCAGACATCGCTCAGAGACTCTACCGCCGATGATCAACTTTTGTTTGACTCTATGGCTAAAACCGCCGCCGAAGAGGAAGACGACTATTACAACCGCATGAAGAATCTCGACTCTATTTTTGGCACAGGATTAGATCTGTTTGGCCAGCAAATGGACTACCAAGCCTTTGCTATGGAAGCAAATAGACGGGCTGCAGCCGCTAGAGATCGAAAGAAGCGTGGTGAAGAAATCATTGCAAAAGCCGGTGAAGGCGCGGAAGAGCGCATCGAGGCCGCACGGGGAGCAAAGATGGCTGCAGCGCAATCTACGCTTCAACGCGCAGCAGATAAGGCGGCAATGGATACTACAGGGACTGCAGCGATTGAGTTAGCTCAAAGGGCGCCAGACACCATCAAGGCTGCTGGTGATGCTGGTGTAGAAGAAACTCGTGAAATGGAAAGGGCGCTCCGCGAGCAAGAGCTTGGATTGCAAGAAACGTATGCAGCAAAACAAGAAGAACTAGCGGCTAAAACAGCCAAAGACGCACGCAGACTTCAACGAATCAAGGAAGGCGTGTTTAGTGTTGGCAAGCTTGCCGCGAGCTTCGCGCCGAAAGACTTCGAAAGAGCCCAAGCCGATAAGGCACGTCGTGGACAAAAGAAGTTCCAAAAACAGGGTCAAAAAGCCATTGATCTTTCTTACGAGGCTGCACAGGCAACAGCAGCGGGAGACGACGCGCTTGCGACACGTTTAGAGGGACGAAGAGATCGTGCCATGAAGCGTGCTGAAAGGGGATTCGAAAAAAGAGAAACAGCGCTCGATAAGTTGCGAAAGTCTCAAGCAGAAAAGCTTGCCAAGCAAAGAGCGCTGTACGGCGGTACGATGGCATCAAGCTTTCAATTACCAACGAGCGAAACTCTTCCGTCTTAGGGGGCTCGTATGCCATTTGTAAACGGTGTATTTGTTCCCCGAGTCCCGCCGAACAATCAATCAACATCGAACTCCAACGATAATCTAAACAGCTATCGTGCCCCGGAACCTCTCGATGGAGACGACATCCCAAATGGGTTGTTCACTACATCGCTGCTGAACTCTAAGTTTGCAGCAAGGTCATTCACGGCATCGGTGCTAAAACGATTGATACCTGATGGCGTGTTCTCAGCAGCAAACGGAATGCGTGCCTTGTTTACATCCGGCTTTGTCAGTCGGAGCATGATCGCTAATGATGCAATCAGTGGATCGAAAATTTCTAACCCCATCAAGGTTGCCCTCGTTGATGGTGGTTCTGCGGGTAGTCACACAGTTGCGGGAATACGTACTGGAGATGAGCTTATTTCTGTATTAGAGCAAAATGGAACGTCTGGATTATTGACAGACCTTACAACTGAGTTTGCCATTGCTTCATCTGATACAATCACAAACTCAGGAGGTACAGATACAAGTGGCGATAAGCTTTTAGTTCTGTACTTGGATAAAACCACTGATCTGACTTTAGTGACACTTACTATATAGCGGGGCCAAAATGTCTTTTACTGATGAACTGAGAGAAAAATTTCTCCCTGCTGCCAGCACTTACATCAAGGCTCGTGAAAGGGATTACTCCGAATATGTAAAGCGGCTCGTTTTTCTCAATAAACGAATCTCTACACTCGAAAACCCGAGGAACCGAGGTAGGGCTAGTGGAAGTCCTTCGTACGGTGAACTTAGCCGACTTGTTGGGAGATTAAGCGACCTTCAAGAAAAGGCACTCGAAAGAAATGCCAAGATACGAGAAAATATTGATAAGAATTTAGATACATATACCAGCAATAGAAATGATGAGTTTAAGGCTGTTAGAAGTGAAGCCGCCATCAAATCTATTTCTGACATTTCAGGAGAGATAAATGCGGGCAACTACAACTTCGATAGTCTTGCGGCTAAGTTAGGTAATGCAAATTTATTAGATGAAAAAAAGGGTCCTTCGGAGCGAACGCTTTTAGCTCTAATGTCAATTAAGGGCCGTTTGAAAAATGAAGATGATAAAGCTAAAATTGATGAAGTGATGGCCGATCAGGTCAAACGGATGTACCCGGATGATGAACGATTTTCTAATCAAACATCTATCGATCCTAAAGATTGGCTGAGTAAATACTATCCAGATGTAGGGACCACGAGCGAGAAGGGTCGTCTAAACCGTCAGAAGATTCTTGCGAACCCTAAAGATTACCAGGGACCAGAAGGTGTTGCAGGGGCATTCCATAATGAGAATGTCATTGACTATATCGACCATTCAGAAGACATCACAAAGTACAAAAAACTTTTAGATGGAATGTTGTTTGATCAGACAGTGTCTACCGAGCTTTCTTCTGGAAAGATGACTCCCGAGCAAATCTCTGAAATCGTACAAAAATCATCTCCTCTCGAAGAGGTTGACGGCAAGATTGCTTTCAAAGCAGATGCCAATGAAGAAGAGAAGAAGGTATTCACTAAAATCCTTGCGAATGAGGGCCTGAAAGAAGGATCTGATTTCAATGATTTAGTATCTTCAAACTTCGTGAAAAACTCTGTTTCTGGTCTTCTTTCGCCTTCGTCTCAAAAAAGACAAATCGCTCAGGCTATTGAACAGTATAAGAGTCAGCGAGATGAATTAATTCAACGATCCGTTAATGATCGAAATCTAACGCCAGCACAAATCTCTGTTCTAACCAATCCGTTATTCACAAGAACAAACTTTCGCAGAGGCCCAAGCGGTGAGTTGACGGGAACCGACAGGTTTACAATGCCCTCAGTAGAGGCTCCTGGTCGAGCCCCAGCGGAGGCTGCCCCTGAGGCAACAGAAGCCCCAGAAAGAGATGTAAGCGCTGAGGATAGCGGAGTTCCAGTTATTCCAGGCATCATCAATCGTATCGAACGTGCTGCAGAGCGGGCCAAAAATGCTGAGACAACATCAGATGCAACAGTGCGAATGGAAGAGTTTTCGGATGTTTTAGAACAGTATGAAGATCTGCCAGATAGTGTGAAAGCTAGATTTCCCACCGACTTCAATGAGGCTGTTGATGAGTGGCTCGAAGGTTTTGATACCAAGGGTGCAAGCAATACTCCAACCAGAAAGAATTTGGAATGGGAAAGGTCTGTCACGCAAAAGGGTTTGTTAGACAGAACACCAGTCACCACAATGACAGTGGGTCAGCTTGTTAGCCGCACAAATGAAGCTGAATATGAAAACACAAAAAGGGTCTTAGGGTTCTTAGATAATCCAGACAGCTTGGGTCAAAACGCTGCCGAAGGCACAAACCCATTAGGCACAGTTGGATCTGACTTTTTGGATGCTTCGGCCAACAAGTTTCAAGGCGTTCAGTCGATCATTAATCGATCTAAATTAATCCCTGAGCAGGGTCCCCGTGGCGAATACTTCGATCCCAAGTATGGGTCTTTCGCCTCTGTAGACCGCTTTTTAGGCCGCATGGATGGGGACATCAGGGACAGTAGAAGAGGCGACGAGGTTCGTTTTCAGGCCAACGAAAGGCCTGAGGACCAGCCACCGCCACCTCCGACTAAGGCTCCGACTCCTCCCCCGCCTCCAACAGATTTCATGTCGGAATTTCAACGAGAGCAAATTGCCGAAATGACTGCAGAGCCGCAAGATGAGGCTCCAGAGGTAAACATACCAGAACTGAAAAGCGCCGAACAATCTATGGCTGAGCAGAGGGCAATCGCAAAGGCTCAGCAGGAGGGTTACGAGGCATCAACACCAGGGGCAAAGGCTTATGCTGCAACTACGCCCAGAGTTGATCAAGATTCGTCAGGCATTAGGGGGAAACGAGATGTACCTATCCCTGAGCCAAAAGCTGCAACGTTCGAAGGTCCTATGCGGCCAACGGATGATGATACAGCCACGCTCGAGTCCAGCTTCGCCACAATGGAGCCTGTTGAACCGCCAGCACCCCCGCCTGTTAAAACTCCAACACCCCCGCCTGATCCGCAACCAACCGCCGCTGCGGCAGCAGAGGAGAAACCACCAGTTAAGTATATTGATCTAACGCCGACACCTCAGCAGCGTATCCAGGATGATGAGCGACCTCAGGAACAAATCACTCAAGATTCTTTGGCAGCGAACCGAAAAGCAGAACTTGAAAAAGCAAGACTCGAAAAGGAAAAAGCAAATCAGGACGCAAAAGACCGACTTGAATCTGAGATAAGAGGACAGTCTGGCGAAGATCTGCTTGTTGCTGTAGATTCACCCAGAGTGGGTGACACACCAGTAATCGTAGCAGATAGCGCTAAGGGTGATGATTCCGCACCGGCCCCGACCCCGGAACCAGCCCCAGTTGACGACCGAATCGCTAAAGCTGCATCTCAGGTTTTGTTCATCAGAGGACAATTAACCAGTGGCAAAATCGAGCCTTATCAGGCGCGAAACATGTTGGGGGATCTGGAAAAGGAATTCGGGCTCGCACAAGATGAGATTCCTGGCGCCAAAGAAGCAATGAAGTTTTCGTTAGACGTTGGCCGCGCAATTCAACGACAATCAACCCCAGCCCCAGAGACACAAGAACAACCCCAAGAAGAAGCAGTCACTAAGGTGGCGAAGCTTGGGTTCGTTTCTCCCGTGAAAACTAAATACACTATTGATGGGGCTCAAGTCATCACCAGTGCAAAGTTCGGTCTTAGACCAGATCCGAACACTGGAAAAGTGCAGGATCATAACGGCATCGACTTGAGGGCAAAGCTTGGTGAGCCTGTCTTTTCAGTCGCAGATGGTGTGGTAATAAGAGCAGATCGAACTGACAATGATGGCTCAGGACTAAATGTTTCAATTAGGCACGCTGATGGAAGCGTTACTAAGTACTACCATGCCAGTGCAATTACTGAAGGTCTTGAAGTCGGCACTGAAGTAAAAGCTGGTCAGGAAATTATGAAATCCGGTGCAACAGGTAATGTTGACGGTCCTCACCTACATTTCGAACTGCACAAACCAAACGATAAGGGTGAACTGGTTGCAGTCCCTCCGTTAGAACACATGGGCGATCTATTTTCTGACTTTGTTATCAAAGAGACAGGCAAAACTGTCGCAGAAACATACAATATTAAGGTTGCTGGACAAGGCGCACTAGACGAATAGTATTGATTCAAATCCTCTGGAGACACCGTGGCTGAGCCTGAAGAAATCGAAGAAGACAAGGTTGAACCTGAGCCCGAGCCCGAGCCCGAACAAGAGATAGAGCTTGAGTTCGAGCCGATTGATGACCCGATCGAAGCTCAGGCCATTGAAGACGTTGTTGTCGACTCCACAGGCGAAGAGCAGCTTAAACTAAAAGCAAGCAAAACTGTACCGATTCAAACAACCGTTGAGGCTCCTCTTTATGAGTCCGAGGACGCCTCGGAACTGGCGACAACCAACTGGCGGATCGCTCTGCGGGAAGCACTCAAAGAAGGCTCAGACACCAGAAGGAAGGAGCTTGAAGCGCAGAAAGAAAGGGGAGAGATCCCAGTCACTGTAGACATCGATCAGATCATCGAAGACGAGATCAATGAAACAGTAGAAAAATCAAAACCCAATATGGTGCTGGCTGGTGACGCAACTGGGTTCAACACCTCTCGTCTTTTAAAAGACGCGCCTACTGCCTACATGTATCAGGTACATGAGGCCGCAGAAATGGCCTTGCTTGAGTCAGAAGAGACATACCTTGATAGCTTCATTGGATTTTTCAAAGGCATTCGTCCAGAGCAGTTGATCGACGCCGAGCAACTGGTTCAGTCGCGATCAATTCAGTACACGAATAAGGAGTTGGCCGAGAAGCTTAGGGGAGAAGGAAAGACCGAAGAAGAGGTCAGAGTAGAGCTTCAGAAGAAGGCCGACGAAGAAGGGACGGAATTGTTCGAGTTCACGTACACTCCATTTGAGGAGGAGCGACGAACATACGATCTCCCAGGTGAAGCTTTAGACTTCAAGATTACTCACGAAGACGTAGACATCGCTGCCAACGCTGCTGGGGCCGTGCTTGGGTATAAGCAAGCGAAAGCGCTCGGAAAAAGTGGTGCTGCATTTGGTGAAAAGCTTTTCAAAACTAAAGGCAGGGTGTTTGGTGGTTTAGTTGGTGGCGTCGTAGGCTATGCAAGTGGACACACCATGGGGGCCATGGGTGTAAAGATTCTAGACGCAGAACGGCACAGCTACGAAGGTGGACCTGAAGCCGATATAGCAGGCGCTCGTAGGGCTGGTCAGTTCAGCTATGACTTGGCCAAAGGCATGTTGAGTGCTTTCGGCACCGTAAACGACATTGCAGATCAGCTAGAGGTTTCATCGGCTGAGGCTCGTGCTGCATTAATATCGAGGTCTGTTGCTGCCGCAGAAGCTTTTGGTGTTGCCGACAAGATTGGCGATTCCGAAGTTTTGAGCAACTTTATTGATTGGGCAAAAAATGATCCCAATTTTATCGAAACCGTTCAAGCAGCCGCAATTGGTGGAACCGCTTTATCGCAATTGCGTAGTAAAAGAGCTTTAGCTTCAATTTTATCTCATTCATATGCTTCTGGAAAAGACAAGCTCACAGATTTGGAACAGACTGCTGTTGAAGTAGCACTCGGTATTGACACATCTGGAGAAAAAAGCGCTGGTCAACAGTTTGCTGAAGTTCTTGCAGAAATTCAAACCGAACTGAAGGAAACTCCTGAGTTTCGAGAAGCGGCAAATTTAGCAAGAGAAGAAGAGATTAAAGACCTCAGTGAACAACTTACAAGGGCAAGACGAAAGAGAGAGCCCGAGTATAAAGATTGGGATGCAATTCAATATTTTGAGGATATCGATTTAGGCGTTCACAATCCCTCAGATAAAAATAAGAAGCTGTGGGTGAAATCTTGGCTTTATGAGCAATCGTACAATGAGTTGAATCCAGACATCAAAGGTGAACAGCCTAACGTTGATGCGTTTATTGAATTCGTAAAGCTCGACATGGCCATGGGCGGCAAAGAGTACCACGGCAATCCGAAGATTGACGCTACACTTGAGGCTATTCGAGAGGGCGATAATAAAGCAGCAGTACAGCAGCTATTGAACTCGATGCCTTTGCGGTTTGTCAATCAATTCAGGCAGTCAAACAGCGCAGGCATTTATCAAATGCCAACGACAGACCAAGTCGAAAAATGGGCAAGAGATAACGCAAAGTTCCTCGAAGAAAAGGTCGGTCGAAAATCTACACGTGAAATTCAACGGACGATGCAATCTTTGATGCTCAAAAAGGGCGGTAGTCTCCAATACGCTCCAACTCTTTTTGGTGAGCTTCTTCAGTGGGCAGCACTCATACCAACCGTAGCCGCAGAAACTGACGTTGCGGTCGATTTCAAAGATTTCCCAGACACCCTTCTGCCTGTAGTGGAAACGCTGGGCTTGCCAACAGTAGTGGGTACACCAGCCGGTGTTGATTTACTCGAAGGATTGGGGATTAGAAACCCTGAATCAACGCTACAAAGCCGGATCAGGGCTCGACGAAAGTCTGGCACTGGTGGATTCCAGGTTGGCTACGAAGAGCTTATGCTCGCTAAGGGCTTCGAGCGAGGGAGCCCAGAGTTCAACTTGGCTCAAAACCTTGGGTTCGGTTTAGATATGCTGAACCTCGAAAAGTATATCGGTCGTGCAGTAGGAAACGTGGGTAGAGTTGGAGCCAACGCGATCCCTGCTGGTAAAGTCTTTATGTCTGAGCACCCTGCGAATCGGGCTGCTCTTACCAAGCGTCGATTACTTCAAAACACTGATTTCGATAGAACAGAAGACCCCACAGTAGCCAACCACAAGCTGCTCAAGCAAAACGCGCAAGCTGAGCTTAATGAGGGTCCAAACCCACTTGATAGGATGGATGCTGCTGAGCGTGAGTTGTTTAGCGACATTCTTATCGCAACTGGAAGAAATCCAGATGAGGTTTTTGCTGCATTTCAAGAAGCGGCACAAGTCAGTAAATATGTTCGACGACAGTCTGAAAAAATTACCCGAGCAGTAGATACGAACGACATCATCGTATTGAAGAACAGCCCCGAATATAAAGCTCTGTTGGCTGATGTGAATGATCTTGTTCAGGCCGGTCGAATCAAGGCCGACGATGCCGCTCGATTTATGTCTATGCTTGAGGCTCAGGCCACTCGTATCGCAGACGCAACAGATACCCCTTATCGTTCAGCAGCAGAGGTTCTAGGGGGTCTGAGGATTACCACAAACCGCCCTGCTCGTCCTGGCGCTCGATTCATGGGCAAGGGCCTGGAAGAAGTTGATGAAACGCCTGAGAATGCTTTCAGTCAACCACTCGGTCGAGACAACTCATTGAGTCGCATTCGTGCGATCATGGACGACTTGAATATTGAAGAAACTGACCCGGTCTTCAAGGCTGATTTAGAAAAGAAATTTGGTAAATCAAATCTCGAAGATTTTTCAGACGCCGAGCGCTTAGAACTTAAAGACAGACTCTTCAAAGCTCAAATGAAAGTTGAGAAGCCCGCTGTTGTTAAAGTAGACCGGAAAAAACTGGCTGCCGAGAAAAAGAAGTACCAAGCCAAGACGCACTCCGGTGTGCCTGATCCTCTCACGAGAAAGAACCCCAGCAGGAAAAAATTCAAAGAAAAGCCTGTACCAAAAGGAACGAATACCAAAAATGCGGCAGCATCATTCGAAAAGGCGGACAATCACACCGAATTATTAGATGGTCGTAATCCCATCTTGTCCGACGAGGATTGGAATCAATGGTGGGGAGGCATCACCGATACTAAGCAGGTTCTTCGGCCACCGCTGAAACTCAGAACATATGCTAATCCTGAGAGCCTTGCAGCGGAGTTGAACAGGCTAACACCAGAGCAAAAAAAGCGCGCCGATGGCGGTATGGAGTTGGTTGAGGGTCTCGGCAATCTGTACAACACCGGGATTGCTGAGGCAAATGTCACCGCCCAACTTCTCGCTTGGGCGATTCTAAGTCGAAGCCTGTCTGCGTTCCCGCATGAAAGCGCCTTCTTAGACATCTTCCTCAACTCACCTCCGGCAAGCGTCTTTCAAAAGAACTTGGATGGTTTCATTAGGTCTGCGGTCGAAGGTACTTTCGACGCGAAAATGATGCTCGAGTACGACGTATGGGTTGGTGGCGTTCATCGGCAGCGTGCGGCAGACAAGATGCTTGCTGATGGCGATATCGATCAGGCCACACACACACTATTCGTCGGACGCGATGCTGATACAATCAATGATTTGTTGAATCGAAACGTAATCGACGAAGATCAAGCAGATAGATTTAAAACTCAGCTTTTGCCTGCTTTGGCTGATAATAAAAAAGCTAATGAAAAAATCACGGAGACTATGGTTGACGCCCGAAAAGACGCGGCGGCACTACTTCGTGAGGAAAAGATAACACCTGATGAGTTTGGTAAATTAGTTGGTTTCGCCCCTGCCTTAAGAATTGAGGGTGCAGGTAATCCGGCTGCGGCAAACCTACGGGCATTTGGTAAAAACTTTCTGTCTCAATCCAGCGAAATTTTGCCCGAGGGCCATCCGTATGCAGGACAAACCAAGCTGGCTGCATGGCACTCTATCTTGCTTGATCAATCCATTAGTGGTCAGCAAGCTCGACGATTGTTCCATCAAATCTATCAATCGTCTGGTATCGACAACAAGGTAATCTCCTTCATGTTGTTGGCTGCTGGCCGAACTGATGTCATCGTTATTGACCGCATTCAAGCGAATCACTTCTGGGGTCAGGCTGAGAACCTTCTCGGTGATGGAGTTCTTCGCAGAGATGGCACTCAAATGGATCTCTACGAGGGCTTTTCAAAGCCCACATCGGATGCGTCTTGGAAGAAGTGGCTCAAAAACCCGAGGCCATATTCTGCGTCCCGAGGATTGGCAGATGTTTTATCGGGTGGTCGTGGCGCAATCTTGTATGAGGCCATCGAAAGCCTGCTGTTGGGCAGCATCGATGAGGCATATCGACTCGCTGGTCGAGAAGGTGAAGGAAGCATCGGTCGACTTCATTGGGAAACATGGGTCATCAATAGCGGACAAGAGGTCGGTCACGACACGCTTGCAGTGATTCTGAAGCAAGCTCTTGGGTATGACGATCCAGCAGTAGGCGCATACGTAAGCGAAGGCAAGTTCGGCATGTTCCGGTACGGTATCAAGTACGCGGTTATGCCCGACGGTCAACAAACATTTGTCATGGCGACCCAAGATGGGGTAAATTACGTATTCGATGCCGCAGCATATTCAGACTTTTTTGGTGAAATCAAACGACATAAAGAAAGAGTAAAAGTAGAAGATCGAGTAATTCCGAAAGGATGGAGCATACAAAATGAAAAATTTGAGAATACTCCCTGGTATCATCGAGCGTCTGTCGACCGCGACAACCTTGACAAACTCATCAGAAGATACGGAAGAAGAGCAACTGATAACGAAAATGTGGCTCTCGACCGATACTCCAGTGGAACCGGAGAACTTAGACCTGATTCGGGAAGAGCAAGAGATGCGGCAGGAGCAGAATCAGACCTCCTGAATCCTGGAAACAAAGACCTCCGAAGAACAGGGCTTGGAGAAGATCAAACGAAAGATCCTGTTGAGCCCACAGTGCTTCGTTTAGTCGAAGACGGTGATCCAGACACAAGGTTCCAGCGTAAGGAGGGCGTGCCACTCGGTTACTTCGAGTACGATCAGCGTACTCGCAAGGCAATCATCAACCTGTTCGAGAAGGGCGATCTTGACACCCTTTGGCACGAGAACGGCCACTTCATGGCCACGCTCATGGGCAGAGAGTTTACGGATAAGCTTTTCCGCTACTTCGATAATGAGTTGATGGATGACGGAACTCGATCACTCACCGATCTGGGTCATGAGCAATTTGCGGAGGCCTGGAGGTACTACCGGAGGGTTCGAGACAATCCAAACGGCTTCGTAAGAAGGCTGATGGACGAGCTTTGGATTTCTCTGCACAATCTTTGGTCTCGCATTCGAAAGAAGCCTGGGCTTCTTCCCAATGAGGTTCGCCAGTATTGGGACCTTGAGTTTGGTGAAGCACCGAAAGATAGGCGTAACGTTCAAGCAATTACAAATGCTGCCTTAAATAAGCGGCCTAAGTACACCAAGCTGAGGGCTACCCAACAAGAGCGAATTTTGTATAGCCCGGATGCAGACAAGGCTCGTAAGCGAGTTGCAATGGAGCTTGGTTTTGACTCAGAGACCATGCACTCCCTTCTCGGTGATCGGAAGCAAAACAGGATTCGCTTTGAGACTGATCTAAACACGGGCGAAAGACAGCGCGTATTAGAGCGCTCATACGATCCCAGAGAGTATGACGCGATTGATGCTGGCCTCGAAGTATATGCATTGATCAAAAACACTGCGTTTAGGAAAAGCTTGGCCAATAAGCCAATGACGCCTGTTGGCTCTGGTCGATACCACGTCCCTGTTGCGATCCTCAAAACCATCACAGATAAGTCTACAAACAGATTTATTGATGCCCTTGGGATGGACCCGGAAACAATCACCAAGCAAATTGAACAGCCAAATCGTAGTGGGTTGAACTCGTTGGCTGACCCCGACACCATCCCGGATGGTGTCACGGACGTTGATATTCTTTCTTACAGGAATCGATTTGCTGCTAGATTTTTCAATGAGTCAAATGAGCAGATAAACAAGCGCGTTCAAGAAACCGGGTTCATTGTCTTGGACGATCGTGCTCAGGCGGGATTGAAAACACTGATACAAGAAATCGGTAACCAACCTGAAGCAGATTTGATCCCATTCTCTTTGCTCGATCCCGATGTCAACTTGAGACTGATTTCGGTCGATGAATACAACACGATCAGAAATGTTGTAACTGACATTGTTGCGACCCCATTAAACAGGCGTAGCAGGAACACGACTCATCCTGGATACTTAATGAGGATGGCATCGTTCTTCGAAAACAGGGAACAATTCGAAGGCATAGGAGAGGCTCTTAGGAAAATAGCTGAGACGACGCGCAAGAAGAAAGAAATCTCAGAAATGACCACCGACCCGAATATGGTGGAAATTCTTGACGGTTATGGGCGAATGATCATGAATGCCGGTAAGTCGATTATTAGGCTTGCTAATGATCCAGAGTTGAAGGCTATCGATACTCTGTATGATTTCTTCCAATATGATGTTTCTTTACACACACCAAGAGTGAACCTTTCCAGCGTTCGCTCGCTTTTTGAAATTGTTGGAACTTTGGATGGCTCTATCCAAAAAATGGAGGCGAAGGCCGCAGCTAGAGTCGCGGAAGCGGAGGAGGCTGGAAAGCCTATTCCCACAACCTATGATCCGTTTGATTTGGACGATGCAGCCCTCGGCAAGATGTCCCCAGGTGGTGGCGTAACCCTTCAAGAGATTGGTAGGAAGATTGCCCTCATGCAGGACCTGCTTGATGGTCCGTATGGAATGACCCCTAGGGAGAGAGAGGCTATCAATCAGCTTCGTATTTTCAATGAACGATTGAAGTACGCTCAGGACGCCGCAGAGTTCACCACAACCGATCGAGCAACAATTGCTGATGCTATCCAGGTGATTCACGAAGGACTGCGAGAAAAGAAGCAGTATGTTGAGTCTTTTTCTACCAATGTCTTCGAAAAGATTCTTGCTATCAAGCAAGCCACTCAATTCGATTTGAACGACCCTTTAGTGATCGATATATATCAAAAGTTCTACAGAGGTGACATCAAGGGTCTGCTGGATATCGGAACACCTAAAAAGATCCGACGCGCACCAGAAGCGCAGACGCCACGACAAGTATTCCAGTACAGCAAGAAACTGGGCTTGATGGGTAAAATCATCGAGGGAGTATCGAGGCCGATCGCTGATCAACTCGGAGTGAAGTACTCTACAAAGACTCCAGACTTGAATCAAGCCTTGATGGCTCTGATGATCATGTTGAAAGTCGATGATGTTCGGTTCGGTTTGGCCCGAGAGCTTGCCGAAAATGGTTACGACTTGTCGCGCAGATCAATAACAAACAATCTTGATCTTAAAGGTGAAATCAACATCAGTAGGAGCAAGTACGTAGATCGAGTACTGTTCTACATCGATCGTACCCTGAGTAAGTCCGATGAAGTGGCTGGGTTCAGTGATCTGCAGTTTGGACGAAAGGTCAGAATCGCGCAGAAGCCCGTGAAAGACATGTACGGGCCTACCGAGAAGCCATCAGCAAAAAGGCCAGACTCCGACGTTATCACCCGTATTGATAAGTCAGCACAATATGAGGCCGATCAGATACTGAAGCGTGCAGGTATTCGTATTGATGACGGCACCGCTGAAATCATTATGATTGGTGACAAGCAGTTCATCATGCCTAAGAACATGGTTGATCAGCTTGAAAGCTGGGCTCAAGAAACGTATCCGAACGCTCGTTTCAAAAAAACATGGGGTAGAACTGGTAGAGCCGAGTATCAACTTGAGTTGAAAGATGCGTCTACGCAAAACTCTCAAAGAATCAAAGAGCAGATTGCAAATGCGGCTTTGGTTTGGCAAAGAGCGGCTGAGTTTTTAGTATCACCAAGAACGTTCTACACTGGTCTTTTGATTGGTGTCGGTGGCTTACCTATGGTGGGCTACGGAATGGGCGTATTCATCGGTGGTCTCAGTCAGGTTCACCTCGGACAAGGCGTCTTAGCTGCGACACAAGACCTTCTTGAAGCACCAGGAACAGGCGCCAGGGTAGCCTCCGAGGTCACTCCGCTGGTCAGAAACATTGCAGAGGCTGCGGACGTAGAGATCCAGTTTGTAGCAGGAACACTGGCCAGACTTTTCGGTGACGGCTCGCATAGGCCCCGTACAAAGCCGCTGGTATTACCAGATGGCCGAATCATTACTGCCGACATGTTGGCGAACACTGTTGATCGATATGGCTGGAAGAGTGCGTTTGCTGATGCTTTAGCCAGCAATAATTTATACGATCAGTTCTATGAGCGGTTTACTCAAGCAAATCCGACTTGGATCAATGGAGCGATGTTTGGCCTAATAGGTGCTCCACTTGGCCCACAGAGTGCGCTTTTGAGTGCAGCATTCGGAATGAGCATGGCTCAGTCTCTGAAGCCTGGAAACATCTTCAGCAAAGCGCATAGGTTCTATAGGGAATCATTCGTCGCTATTGACACCTACATGAGAATAAAGGTGTTGGTGAGAGAGCTTAAAGCTGGTGCCACTTTAGACGATGCCGCCAAGAAAACTCGCAAGATTATGCTGGATTACTCTGATCTGAGTGATGCTGAGGCAAGTTACTTCAAGCGGTATTTCGCTTTCTATACATACTTCTCGCAGGCAAACAAGCTGCTGTTCACTTCATTGTTGGAAAACCCTGACCGAGTGATTACTCAGCTTAAGTTTGCGAGAAACACGCAGTTGAAGGCTACGGAGTCCAAGGACCCAGACCTGATGTTGTCTCCATGGGATAGATATCGATCGTTTTTACCGTTCGAAATCATGGGCCAAAGATTCAGGCTTCCATTCTTGCTGACTGGTGACTCTGTTGGCTTGTTGCTTGAACTCTTCTTGGCGCTTCCATTTACTGGAGGAGATGAGTCTTCCAGAGCAGCTAGGCTTGGTGTCTTCTCGAGACTGGCGCCTCAGTTAGGTCTTGGGGCTGCCGTAACGTTCGGCATTGATCCTGGTCTTGGCTTCCCGCTTGAAAGGGCAACCTTACAGGTTCCAGCAGAGCTTGTTGAGTTCGATTTGGAGTTTACTGGCGGAACACTACATGACATTTTGGGCATCGAGTACATCGAGCCAGAAAACATTCGTTTCGTGTGGGACGATAAAGAAAAGCGACGAGTGAACGAACGAAACATCGAAATGCCTGGGAGAGGCATCTTTGTTGCCAAAAACACGAAAGCGTATCTATTCTTGATGGAGTACTTGCAAACTCCAGTGACTGGTCGGATGGGAGACAACCTTTGGGCGCTATCTCGTGCGAACGCGGGTGTTGTCGAAGGGTTGATGGATTTGACGCATGCGCTGAAATCTTTGAATCCAGATAAGCCGATTCTTTCAAATATCGGAGCCCTTCAGGTTCTCGGCTTCGTCAAGGAGAAGGATATTCGTGTCAGTGTTCCCGATGATGCAGGAATAGCTCAAGCGTATGTCAGCCCAACAGAGCCAGGATTGGCAAAGGATGGTGCTAAAGAGGCCGTCAAGCGAGCGGATCAAATAACGACCGCGAGTATTCCTACGCTCAGGAAGTATGGAGTAGCCTACAAAAGCAAAGACGGTTCGACATATAATGTTTATGCTGACCAATTTTACCCGACTGAAATTGGCCGAACTATAGGTTTTTCAGCTTGGCACCCTCAAACTTGGAAAAAATTGGCGTACTGGAAATATAAACAACACGCTAAGAAGTCAGCAGAAGCTATTAGACGCAATGAAGCACAACAAAGAATTCTGGAGCGTACTGCTCCTATCGACAATGAACAATAGATTTAGTATGTCTTTTCTTCATAGCCTTTAGTCTGTGTTATGATCTTTTCGAACAACCATTCCCCTTCCCCAAATGGAGTAAATCATGTCCTCAATTCCTGAACTTACAGGTGGTCGCGCTCTTGCCCACGACATCGCTTTCGAGCCTGGAAAAGGCTTTAAGGTAAAGGCTCAAACCGCACTTTTGACTGCCTTAAGTGGCGCAACCAACCTGCTCGCCCATAAAAGCGAAGCAATCACATGCGCTGGAGACCACACTCTTTTGGTCAGTGGAACGGCTGCTGCTAACCAAACAGTGATCAAGTCTAACGTGATTATTATGGATCCAGGTGGCGCTGGCCGAAACATTACTTTGCCCGCAGAAGCAAGCAGCACTGGTCTCTTGTTGTTCTTGTTCAACGCTGCCGATGCTGACGAAAGTCTAGTGGTAAGAAGCGATGAACCTGCAACTATTGTCACTGTAGGACAAACAGAGGGCGCTGTGCTGTTCTGTGATGGCACTACTTGGCGCGGTCTTGTTGGCGGCAACTCTTGATCTTAAACCCCTGACTCGGGGGGCAAACGTCCCCCGGATCACTTCTCCCTGGAGGCTCTAATGCAAGGGTTTATTGTCAATGATGCGGAAGTAACAGGCATCAACGGCTCGTTTGATCTATCGAAAAAAATATTGCTTCATGAAGACAACGATCCTTCCACAGGGATGGATGTTTTTTCAAAAGCGATGCCCAACTCGTGCTTCCTGTCTCATCTTGATCTTCAAGTAAAGATTACGTCTGGAACACCAACTAAGCTTACTGCTTTTTTAACTTGGGATGCTAACGGTGATGACCCTTGCACCGGCCTCGCCGAGGGAATCAAGGCCCAGGCTGGATTAACTGATACGACGCTTCTTTCTACGTCGATTTTTCTTGGCACATATGTGACTCGACCTGCCGACCAAACGACATCTGGAAAGTTGTACCTTCATTTGAAGCAAAACGCTGCTGGCGGAGTAATCACCTTAAAGAAAGCTCGGCTGCACTGGGTTGTTCGCGAAACTGCTTAATCGGAGCATACAATGGCTGACTTTTACAACCGTGGGGGTGGATCTCAAGTCCTCACAGACCTTGAAGTAGACGGAACCACGGTTGTGGTCGATGAGACCAATGACCGTGTTGGCATCGGCACGGATACCCCAAGAACTAAACTCACTGTCGAAGGTCCAGTCACACTTAAAGAGCAGGCAAGCGCTGATGGTGACACCGCAGCGTATGGGCAGTTGTGGGTCAAGACTGCTACACCCAACGAGCTTCATTTCACCACAGATGCTGGTGATGACATTCAGATCACGACAGGCACATCAGTTGCTGGTGCCGCGAATGCAGTGTCAATGTCCAATGGTTCAAACAACCGTATTGCCACAGCCAGTGGAGCCGCGTCCCTCAACGGTGAAGCGAACCTGACGTTCGACGGTAATACTCTTAACCTGATTAACTCTTCTTCGGATACCAATGCGGGGTCGTTTACGTCACTCGATATTAACTTCGACAAGACGGGTGCCAGCACATCAGACAACACCATGATCGGCTTGAACGTCGACATGGACAACACAAGCGCTACCAATGGTACAAACACCATGGTTGGTGCGAAGTTGACTCCGACGCTTCAGCATGCTTCGGCAGCAGGCACAACTCTGGTCAAAGGTATTGAGATTACTGCGACGGGTAGCGGACCCGGCAATACGACAACCAGGGCTTTGGATCTAACAGCAACGGGTGCCGATTTTAACCAGGGCATCTTCATGAAGGTTGATGACGGTGGACCCGACATCAAGATGCTGAGTTCAGCCGACACTGGGGACTTCTGCACAATCGCTACGGGAGCGAACGGTGCTCTGACCATTACGACTACCGACGATGATGGCGCGAATGCAGACATCAACTTGACTCCAGATGGCGAAGTTGTGGTCACTGGTACACTGCAAGCGACCGCCTTTAGGGTTGGCAGTGACACTCTTGCAGAGGTCATTCAAGACACAGTCGGAGCCATGGTCGGCTCGAACACTGAGACCGGCATTTCAGTCAGCTACCAGGACGGCGACGGTACACTCGACTTCGTTCTTGACGCTGTAGGCACAAACGCCATTTCTGATGATGCGGTTACCGTGGCCAAGATTGAAGACCTCGCCCGTGGAAACATTATCTACGGCAACGCAAGTGCTGAGACTGCTAAGCTGGCTCCAGGCAGCAATGGCACAGTACTCACCAGTGACGGTACCGACATCTCTTGGCAGGCATCAAGCGGTGGCGGCACTGCAGCCGATGACCTAAACCTTATTCTTCACATGCAAACTTTCTCGTAGGATGTAATCATGCCAACAATGTCAAAGGAGATCCTTAGCGGATCTACGAACGGTAAGGGCTTAAAAGTAACTGGTACTGGAACAGGTAATTCGGTTTTACTTCACACGGTAACAACTGGTGGCAGCAATGCTGACATAGACGAAATCTTTATCTACGCGACAAATACGCATACAGCACAAATCAAGCTCACGATCGAGTTCGGTGGTACCACAGACCCAGATGACCATATTGTTGCACTCATCCCGGCAGAGACCACGGCCTTGGTGGTGCCGGGACTTATCCTGAAGGCGGGGCTTGAAGTTAGAGCATTCGCAGGAACTGCCAACGAAATTACTTGCCACGGTTTTGTTAACCGAATCGATATTAGCTAATGGCTAAGCGTACACGAGTACCAGGACCGATTACCCATGACCAGACTATGGGTAACAGTGGCGAACGGCACAGCGATAGGCTGAGTCGTTGGAAGAGCATTGATGTCAACGATGGCAGGTGGACTCTGTACGACCCCCACAGCACGGTCGTCAGCACCACCACCACCGCGAACGGGCTGCGAATTGTAAGCGATAAAGATGAAACCGCCCGACGATGGAACGCCAGCACTCAGACAACTGGACGCTACTATCAACAACTCGAAGGACCAGACGGCAATCCTTTGACTTTCGGTGATTTTTTTAGCATCGAGTTTCTCATCAAGCTCCACACTTTGCACGGAAACACCAGTATTGACGGCAGCGACCGATCTGGAATCACTGTCGGTATTGGTGGGAACGGTGTTACAAGCTCCACACAAGGTATAAACTGGGTCGGTCAAGGCGCATTGCTGAAAGACACAGACCCGAATATCTTCCTGCAAAGCGTGATCGGTGGTGATGCTTCCACAAACAACGCGCAGGACGGCTCGTGCGTTGGTATTCACACCACGATTTCTCCGCCTGTGGATGATGACGATAATGGGGATGACAATCCAAGCACTCGGCATGTCGCAGCGGTAATGCTCGATAGCAACAATCACGTCGTCCATTTGTCCAACGGTGCAACTCGCGCTGCCATTCAAACTCACGAGTACACCGTAACCGATAACGTATATTTATTTTTGGCCCTCAACTGGGGAACAAGCATCAACGGAATCGCTGACGCCGATGCGACCTGGGGAGTATGGTATCGCGTTAACGTGGCCAGAGATGGGTTGAACCCAAGCTACATCCCAGGAAGCGGCGAAAGCGGCTAATCATTTTAAGGAGAAATCATGAAAGACCTTATCAACTCTCTTTTTTGCTCTCAAAAGCGCGTATCTTGGCGTCGTCTTGCTGTTTTGGTGCTTGGTACTGGCCTACTTGCCGCTGGTTTACTTGCTTCAGACCAATGGCTGTACGTAGCCCTCGCCTACATCGCTGGCGACAGTGCCGAAAAAGCAATGGCTGCTATCGGAAAGAAATAGTAAATGTCCATTTCAACTACAAAATTTAATGATGTAGTTAGTTATAAGATTACTAATAGCTCAAACCTTACCGCATCTGGTAGCAAAAATGTTACTGACGGTCCAGGTATACTTTATTCCGTAAAAATAGTTAATGGTAACGATGCTGCTGTTTTTGTAAAAATATCTAATGCACTTACCTTTACTGCTGGCAACACAGCGCCGGACTGGATTTTCAGGTGCGCTGCATCAAGTACTCAAACCTTTCAGATACCTAATGGTTGTTCTTTCGATGCATTGTCTTTGTGGGCAACCGAAAATGCATCAGTATCGGACAACACAAATCCATCTGTATCGGGCAATGAAACTGTAGCTGTTACGCTCCTCACTCAAAGCTCTTCTGCCACATCATCTGGCTCTGCGAATGGATACTAAATGGCGTACACTACCAAATCCATACAAAGTAATCTGGGTACAAAGCTTGTATATATAGACGCGATAACTGGCACTGCTCTAACAAACGTTACTAGCGCATCCGGCATCGTTTATATGGTTGAAATCGATGCTACGGCGGGGGCTGCGACCACTGCTGAGCCTGCTTGTTACATCAAGCTTGTAGACGCTACAAACGCCACAGGTGGTAGCACACAGCCAGAACTTGTACTTTACGCACCAATCGGAAAGAAAACTTGCTACATCATTTCTGAGGGTTGGTCGTTTAGCAATGGACTGAGTTTATGGGGTGTTACATCAGCCGCCAATAACTCATCTACAAGACCAACATCAGACGTTTGTATTAAAATTATAACAACATAGGTGACTTATGTACAATGACATGATCGAAAAAGCAAAAGTTCAATATCAGTCTAAAACTGGTAACAAACAAGCTGCATTAAAATCTTTGTTTTATGTGATATCTGAAATGCAGAAAGAAATTGAGCAGCTTAAGACGCCGGCTAAGAAAGCTCCAGTCAAGAAGGCTCCAGCAAAAAAGGCGCCGGCCAAAAAAGCTCCAGCGAAGAAGTCCCGTGCTAAGAAAAATGGCTAATATCGTAGCATTGATCGGCGCGATGACCGTTGCAGTTTTTGCCCTGTTTTTCGGCAAGCGCAAAAAAAAGCCGACTGTCACTGCTCCTCCCGACAATCTTGCTGCTGACGTTGCTCAGGCTCAAGAAGTTGAGCAGCTTCAACAAAATCTACAAAAGATCGAGGACGCTTTGCAGTCTGATTCGGCTGCCGACTCTCTTGCTGATCTTGGCAACGCCCGCAAACGATGATGCTGTATCTTTTACTATCATCGCTTGCGTGGGCTGACTTACCAGCGAAACCCGATGCGCCAGAACCAATTTCTGGACAATGCCCCAAGGTTTTTCCAATCAATAAGGGGCAGCCACTACCTGTTGAACTGTCCGTTGATCTCTCTTCTGCCTCCTGCTCTGCGGTGGCTGTCCCGCTTTCTCATTATGCAGACCTGTTATCTATTGAAGCTTGGGGGAATAGTACCTACAAGATTTCTTCGATAGAAATATCTAAATTGCAAATGGAACGTGATTGGTACAAACAGCAACTAAATGATCAGTTAAAGCCTAAACCATGGTTAGAGAGGCCATCTACTCAGCGGTGGCTTGGTAGAATAGAAACGATAGTTATAGTCGGAGTTGTTACGGCTGGGTTAGGGGCCACATATCATTACGCATCAGGAGCAGGACAATGAACATGAAAGATATAGCCATTCCCTGCGGGACTATTTTGTTTGCTGCTGGCGCCGCTTTTGCATCATTCGAGTCTGCTGCACAAGAAACAGAAGAACTTGAGAGAAGAGTCACAGTCATCGAGTCCAAAGAAGGAAAACAAGAAGTTGTAGACCTTAAAATCGAAGGAGTCGAAAAGCGCCTCGATAAAATGGAAGAACTCATGGGTAAGATGCTCGAAGTTCAGCAGCAGCAGGCGATTAATCAGGCCAAAATTTGTGCCGCTACTAATGCGAGTTGTAACTGATGAGACCACTTATTCTTGATTATGTAGAATCCCTCGGCCACGCAGTATTCGAAAGTGGTGAGTACAACCTGAACATTATCGGTATTCGAAGCAAGGATCACCAAGCAAATAGTTTTGATGATCGTATATGCGTTGTATTTAGGGACGAACAGGGTTGGATCGTAAGAACGTGGGAATGCACGACGGAGCCGGGTAAGTATTGGTTGGAAAATCCCAGCAACGTCGATGGAACTGCTATCCTTGTTCCAGGTCAATACAGATCTGTGTGGAAGATTGACAAGCATCAAGGGAAGTATGACGCGCTCTGTCAGAGGAACGGTAAGGTCAAAACTTATCGTGACGACAATAAAGACGACATCATTGATCTTGATGTGGACTCTATTACTGAAGGGTTCTATGGCATCAATATCCACAAGGCAGGGTCGGCCTCAACGCAAGTAGATAAGTGGTCTGCTGGATGTCAGGTTTTCAGCCGTAGCGCTGACTTTGAAGAGTTCATGAGCATCTGCTACGCAGCAAGGGAGAAGTGGGGAAACAGCTTTACGTATACGCTGATTGATGAACCGGAGTTCTAATGGAAGCGGTTCTTGATTCCCTGTTGGCCGATGGTCACCTCGGCATCTTTGCAGCGTTTCTGGTGTTCCAGTTCATCACGATGCAGAAGCGCTTGGACAAGCTTGTTGAGGGGTTTCAGGAGCAAATTGAAGAGATCCGTAAGGACTACAACGATCGCATTGAGAAGATACGTGAGCGGTACGACCGAGTCATTCAAGAGTATCGGAACAACGCTGACAGTCAGTCCAAAGACTTTTTGATTGCACGTACGAAAGTACACAACGATATCGTATCTCGACTCGACCGCATTTTAGATCGAGACAAGTAAGGAAGAAATCCATGCCATCACAAGCGGAAACACCTGCACCAGTCGCAACTCCTCAACCTGTTGATATAGAAAACTTCGATGTAGGCCCTGATCCGCCACAACTATCGGAGTCAGTCGGTATCGCTCCAGATATCACAGCGGCAGCCAATGCGGCTAAGTCGTTGGGCGGCGAGCACGCACCCATGGTCGCAATCGCTTTGGCTGGCATGGCCGTTGCCGGTGGGTCTAAGGCGTTCAAGCTGTACAGGGACTGGGCTGAGCAGAAGCACGAGCGGGAGATGAAGAAGCTGGAGATCGAGTCCCAGAATCAGGGTCTCGAGGGCCAGCAGCCCCCTCCTTGTGCAGCTAAGTGTGCTGCCATGCAGGCAGAGATTGAAAGTCTCAAGACAAAGCTGGCAGGCATCGAGAAGAAGACATCCAGTATCTCTGCTGACTTCGATGGTGACGATGTCGAGCGTAAGGTCAAGCGAATGAAGAAGCGCGTTGACGAGTTGTTCGAAATCGTCGAGAAAAACTAAATCAGCTTGCTCATCAGCGTCACGATGGAGACGATCAATGCCGCAGAAGAAAAGATCATCGCTCGTTTACTGGCACGCCAACTGCGCTCAACACCATGTCGCTTCACTTCAAAGTCGAAATGCTGCTCAGGCGTCCAGTCAGGAATCCTCTGAGTGTACTCAGAACACTCACGATGCTCCCACAGAGCGTCCTCAGGAATGTCAAGGCCTCGATACATCAAACAGACGCCTGCCTGTTTGCTGACACCTTCGTAAGACTTAAAAAATCCACATCGTCCGCATCGAGCCATGCGGTAGTGTAACAAAAAAAACCCCACCCAAGTCGTGACACTTGGATGGGGCACAGGTTTAATCCACGGGATTAAATTGATCTCAGCCTATCCAAGATCAAAATGTTTACAACACCACCAATTATATGGATTAAGACCTATAGGCATTATGCCTGCCACCCCCCCACCCGGTAGGAATCGCCCATGCTCACGTCCCGAGTATGGGAACAAGCGATGTGGGTGGGGGGGCGCAGGGGATGTTGTTACTTCTTAGAAGATGCGGCTGCCGGGGTCGGCGCAATGGCGTCGTTAAGCATGTCCAGAACCTTCATGAGACCTTCTGGAGGACCGTCATCTCGCGCTACTACTTTGACATCGTACTTGGCGCTGTTGTCGCTGCTACGGCTATTCTCACTGTGGTTGGCTACTGAGCCGTGTACCGTCACTTCACAAGAGAAGAGACCAGCGTTGTACTTAGCCTTGGCTGTAAGGTCAGCCTTGCTGTCTGACGTGGTCTTGCTCGACGTGGAGGACTTGACCTCCATGGTGAACCGAACCTCTGCTTCCTTGACTGAAAGGGCTGGAGTGTTGATCATCGCAAGAAGTGGAACCTGAAGATCCACCTTTTCCATCGTGGTATTTCCGGCAGCGTCTTGAACCGGCCTGTTGAAGCCAAAGTCAACGGTGCGCGCGGACAAGTTACCCTTTCCGTCGTCGTTGAGACCGACATCCTTGATGAAGTCACTTGATGCCTTTGCGAGCAAAGTCTGAGCGTTACATGCAGCCTTGAGCGGTCCACCAATGAGTTGCTCCATTGGAAGTCCACCAAACTGTGATGACATTTGTACGAGGCCGGAATCTGCCATGATGTTCTCCTACGGAAGCAGCTTGATTAGTTGATCGTCGATTCTTGCATAACCTTCTGGGGGCTCGCTGCCCTTGAAGATCAGCTTTACCTTAGCAGCATTGTTCTGCTTTTTGAACCATGACGGAGTGTTGGCACAAGGCCGGACCATCAACTTGCCTTTCTTTTTGTCCGCCGTAAGCCCAGATATCTCGACTGACATTTCAACCTCAAGCGTATCCACGCGAAGGCTTTGACCAGTCGTGAGGGATTGGAGCGGGACTGGAACTCTTTTTTGTACCAGTACTCCATCTTCCCATGTTGGGATCTCCATGACGACCATACGAGGTACATAAATGGGCCTTCCATGTTCATCATTAAGTGGCTCCCCGGAATCATTCGTCTTCAACTCCCAGAACTCTTGATTCGTAATTGAATCAAGCTCATGCCTCTCGGCAATGTCGGTGGCAGCTATAACCGCAGATTGAATCGAATGTACGATGTCATCTAAAGAATGATCAGCCATTATGTCTCCGAGTTACCGTCTGATGTACTTGAGCCAAGCGTAACGCTTCCTGGTCGCCAGATATCCGCCCTCCTCCTCGTGTCCGTAGGCTTCACGCTCGAACGGTATCTCTCGATACGCCCTATCTCCGTCTCGATACCTGACGAAGTTGATGAGCCAGAATGAAGGGTACAGCAGTAGAAATCCGATAAAACCAAGCTCGACCCACTGAAGGTAGTGGATGGTCTCATGTCGCTTTGTGGTCTTGCTCATTTCGCCGCGAGCGAAGACGAACAAAGCAAGGCTGATAGCACCGATTTCAATAGGAGAAACTTTTGACAACCAAACAGGAATCCGGCTGTTTTCCTTGAATATTGGAAAGCATCTACGCTTGGTTTTTTTCATGTTCATCCTCAAAAGCTGGGGCGGTTGGACTCGAACCAACAACGGTCGGGGTAACAGCCCGATGCACCTGCCTGTGGCGCTTCACCCCATTACTTCTTCTTCAATCCGTAGTTGTCCCTGGCCCATCCTTCGCCCTTGAGGCTGAAGTTGGTGACACATATCTTTCGCTTCATATCGACGGATGTGCCGAAGTCGAGAGCACAAGCCCCACAATGGGGGCTTGGGTCTCCAAATGCCTGCAAAACTTCTACGGTTTGATTGCAGTTAGGGCAGACGAATTGATACAGCGGCATCGTTAATCGTCAAAGACAACTTTTTCTTCGTCTGGTACTGGGTACGTTTCGATTTCTTCTGTTGTCTGAGCGTTGCTTGCAATGGCACCAGCGGACATCGCAACAACCAGTTGCTTGATCAACTCTTTAAGCTCACCATCATCTGTGTTCTTGCTGCTCAAAGCTTCGACAACTTCGGGTGCGATTGGGCTTGTGTTTACATTTACAGTAGTCGTAATCGGCACTCCGTTCCTGTAAAGAAGCTCTTCGGTGTTGTCTACATCTACAAACTTGACCACCAAATACAAACGCTCAACGCCGTCTGGTGCAAAATCGATCTTCACTTCATAGTCCATCAGCGCCCACTCACCATTAGGCTGAGAGTTGCGAATGGTCTTGAGCATGCCTCTGATTGCTGATTGAACGATAGACATCCAGGTTTGCTCGTTCACCTTTCCTTGAAGGTTGTGCAGAGGCCAGGAGCAATCGCCCAGCTTAGTTCTGTAGTCCTTGCACTCCTTTGCCTTCTTCGTTGGTAACTTTTCAGAAGAAATAATTTCATTCAAAATGCTAAGCAGTGACGATGTTTGGTTGATAAACGTCGCTTGCTTGTTTCCTTCTTGTAGTGTTTTGCCAACGAATGGATTTTTAGCGCGCTCTACTTCTTCAAAAAGACTCATTGTCTTCTCCTATTACTTTCTCGAACGATTTGTTTTTTTGCTTTCAACTCTAAGGTTTTTCTTAGAGTTATTTTTTGGGTTTCCGTCTTTGTGATGGACATCTTTACCATCACCCTTTTTAACACGTTTGAGCATTGTCATGATGCGGCGAGCGCGATTTCTACCCGCCCGCCGCTTCTTCTGCTCCGGTTTGCTATGGTATTCCCGGTATTCCTTTTTGTAGTCACGAGCCATATTGGTACCTAATCTTCGAGTACGGATTCTTCCTTCTCTTTCTCCTTAACCTCTGAAAGCTCGTCGAGTTGTTCGGTCAACAGATTCATAGAATCCATCTCAGGAATATCATTCATCTCAACGACTTTGAGATCCTCAGCTATGGCATCTTGCTTGCCATCATGATCATAGGCATTGGAAGTTGTATCATCCATAGGGACGATGCCGCGAGCAAACGCATACCTAAGTCCAGTCTTGAGTGCCATCTCGATAGGCCACTGGCCCCATGGGGATTGGTTCTTGTTTCGCTTCCAGGCATCGGAGTTGGCCCTACGCTTTTCGATGTCGGCCTTACGGATGACGACAAAGTCTTTAGAGCCGTCCTTGTAGTGTGCAACTACGTATACCGCTGTAAGAGATTCCCATGATTGTTGTGCGTTTAGGTCTGGTACGTGTTCCAGCTTTGGCTCCGTTCCTTCGATGACATGGAACGTGTCGCTTTCAAACACAGCCTTGGTTCGGAGTCGGACTCCTCCCCTGGCGGCGAGCTTGGCGAACCCTCGGTGGGATACTTGCCATTGAAGCGTTTTGCCTCTTGGTAGCAAGTAAACGTCAGGCAGTGGCCCACCGGGCATAAGACCAGTCATAGCAGACAAGGCAACCGCCTGGGCGACCGAGGCTGGGTCACAAGAGTACAGACGGTCATTGACCTGTGCTGCTTGTCTAAATGCCAGCGCAACTCGACCAGCGGCCTGCGCTCCTTCTTCTGTGCCTACCATCGTCTGAAGAAAATCAGAAGCCTTGGACTCGACGTTGTTTCTAAACTGAACTGCTGGATGTAGTGCGTTAGCCATTATTTCTCTCCTGTGTAGTTGAATCTGAATGTTCTGGTTGGTTCGCCTTCTATGATGTACTTCTTGGCGAGGTCTGGGTTGTCGGCTTCGAAAGATGATCTATCGAATCGACTTCTTGGTTTGCTCTGGGACCATGTTGCGACACCAGCAATACCATATGCGGTGCCAATCTGTTCTTTGAGTTGATTTTCCAAACGACGCTTTTGATCGTCAAGCTCGGCGCATTGTCGGCGTATGTCTTTCAGCTTTGCCGCCAACTCGATGTGGGTATCAGAAGGCTCGATGAATGTCTTGGATTCTTGCTCGAAGAGCTTTGCTAAAGACTTAGAGCAGGCTGTTGATCCATCAACTTCGGGCGGAGCGCCAGCACGTATGTGCTTGTCATACCAGTCGCGCACATAGTCAAGAATCTTGGATTCCACTGACTTGTCTCGATAAATGTTGAAGCACCTATACTCGTCTGACATCGTGGCGAAGGCCGCAAGATCGCATCGGTCATCGTCAGTTACCGCCATCTGCCAAACACACTGGGCGGCATAGTACGGTGGGACTGAGTTTGTACCAGAAAAGCCCCACCTGTGATCGAATTTTCGAGTAGATTTGATCTCAAGCAACCACTTTGCACTGTCTGAGGTGACAAAGAAATCGGGACGAGCGTGCATCCACTCTTCCGGTCCTATGATTGGATCGGCCTCGTATGCGGGTCCGCTTTTGATTTGAACGTTATTTAGGTGTGCGTAGTGCGCTCCGATTGCCGGTTCGAGGATGTGTCCTCGTTGAGTCGCTGCTGATGATGAGCTTTCAGTCAACCCATGTGCCCTGGCCCATACATCCCATGGACTACTCCAGGGCGAAAGGCCGAGTATCGCTCCGATGCTACTGCTGCCTATAGTAGGCAAGTCGTTTGGCATTTTTTCTCCTATTTGCTTGTACGATTGGATAGTATCATGATGTGATGGTAATACCATCACTTTTACCGGACAAAATCTGACTGGACATTTAATGAACATCAGGAACTATCGAGAGGCTCAGCCTCGATTCAATAGTCGCTTTGCTTTTTGCAAGTGGATCAACGAGAGCTTGTCTCAACGAGACCTGAGCATTTCCGTTCCCTATCTGAGAGATCTGGAATCGGGACGATCAGTGCCCTCGTTGAGACTTGCCATCGCTGTAGAGGATCTCACAAACAACCAAGTTTCAGTCAGAGACTGGGTTGGGTTGTCTATAAAACGATGATCAGGCTTCAGCAGGCTCAATATTTTTGATTGCGTGCATCACGCTTACAAATGTTTGAGCGATGTGAAACTCAATATCTAAAAGCCTATTGAGCTTCTCCGGTGTACTGGCTTTGCATATAAGCTCATCATATTGGTCATAGACGATCCATTCATCTTCAGCTTCTATTACTGACCAACCTACTGGTAGTTTCTGTACAATATCAACCATCTTAATGACATCCGATCTGCGTATAGAGTTTATTTCTTTTTCGAGCCAAACCGCGCATTGATCCAATATCATCGACGCAATCAATAACGATCGGATCTTGTTTTTCAGGGTGTGGTCGCATGACTCTGCCGATTCTTTGTTGTATTCGACCCATAGCCTTTGTCGGAGTTGTAAGCACAACTGTGTCCAAAGACGGTAGGTCAAGCCCTTCATCAGCAACCGTGGTCGCGCAAACGACCTGAATTTGTCTTTTATCCGCACGATCTAAAACCTCTGCTCGTTGTTTCTTAGTCATCTTACCGACCAGTGGTTCAGCGATGATGTCATGTGCGCTGATTTGCTCTGCCAACTTTATACAATGATCCACCCGATCAGATAAGACCAGGACCTGCCTGTTATTGCGACAAGCCTGGACGACACGATCGATAATCTTTTGATTACGATCCTCATCCGTTGTCATCAATGTGATGAGCTTAGACCAGTCCACTCGGTGTAGCGGCCCCGCAAAATCAGTAAAGAACCACTCGATTCGAGGGGGAACAACGTGACCAGATCCTGCAAGCTGTGCGTTAGTGATTTCGTATACTGCTTGTCCGAAGTGCCACCACAAAATGGATGTTAGGCCATCTGGTCTGTTCGGCGTGGCCGTTAGTCCGAGTCGGTATCGCGCGGGCATACAGAACATAACTGAGCAGAAGGTGTGCGCTGGAACGTGGTGTGCTTCATCAACAATACAGAGTCCGAACTGACGCCCGAAGTTGTACCTCTCTGTGAATGACATTCGTTCAAGAGTCTGGAAAGTTGCGACAACAATCCGTCCCGAGTCATCTTTCTTACCCGCGCCATACTGCGTTGCCTCCGTACCGAGCATTGACTTGCATCGATTCATCCACTGGACAGCCAGATCGTTGGTGTGAACCAAGATCAAGCACTTCGTATCGAATACCGTTGCTGCCGTTAGTCCGATAGCAGTCTTTCCGGCACCGCACGGTGCAATGATTACGCCCTCGCCACCACTTTTGACCCACTCGTCTAATGCGTCTTGTTGATAATCTCTCAGGCTGAAACCTGATGCCAACTTAAGACTTTCAGCTTGTGGCTCTGTTCTCACATCAGCGAAAGATCCGAGATTGATTTGTGCCGCAGCCTTCCTCGGAATCGCAAGACCTCCGCCCCAGGGGTGCTCATGTGGAATGCGATGGCATGCGTTAATGTACTTATCGGGTAAAGCGATAAACTTACCCTTCTCCCGCAGCCCAACCGCCATCTTATATTCTGGGTTCAACAGTTTAAATCTACTCAAAATATCTTCTTCATTATTACTTCCGGGCTCGAGGAACATCCCACCACCCATAGCTACTCTTCCTTGACTCATCATGCTTCCTTACTTTTCATTGTTAGTATTTCATTTTTAGCCCAGACATACTTTCTTTTTCCGCCTACGGTCATCCTTTTCTTTTCGTAATCAAGCTCCCTAAGTATCTCTGATATTCTCATCTCATCTCGTCTATTCATTCGTCCTCGTTCGATTTTTAACCCATCTTCCATAACCATAGTCATTGTCACGTAACCACGATTTAGCATTAGGAAGCTCGATATAGGTTCCAACCATGGGTCGTCTTGTCGGTATATCTTGCTCGAATCATGTCGAACCTTGTCGAGCTTTTTATCCAGATACCAAGTCTCACCATTTTTGTACGCGAGTATAGCCTCAGCCCAAAGTTGATCTCTGTTTTCTCGAACCCAGTTGAGATTGACCGCGTCTACTTTGATCGGCCAATACCTACGCGATCCAGTCATATCATTGATAAACTGGGATTCATTCGTCGTTCCTGCGAACACTACATGTCGCTTGATGGTGATCGCGTGACGACCATACGCAGGCCGGAAGTTATCCTCCTGGGCGCTGAGGAACGCCTTGGTTGCGCTGTTAGCTGATCGACGAACAGAGTCCAACTCGGCTACCTCATAGATCCAAGCGCGGGCAATCTGGCTGTAGGAGTTGGCAGAACCGATGTCGAGCGGCGTATCCGCGAAGTATTCATCAGTTGCCAGAGTCCTGAACAAAGTGCTCTTGCCTGCGCCTTGAGCGCCAGCCAGGATCAAAACGCAGTCCGCCTTACAACCGGGCTCGTATGCACGAGCAATCGCCTGGATAAGCCATTTCTCGCCCATCTTTCGGTTAAGCTCGTTGTCCTCACAGTCCGTCGCCTCTACGACCCAAGAGTTGAGACGATTGACCCCATCCCACTCTATCGAATCCAGCCACTCCAATAGTGGGTTCCGCTTGTTCTCTTCACCAATGAGTTGGACGGTTGAGCTTACAGCCGCCTCACCGTACTCAAGACCATAGGAACGAGAGACCCACAAAGATATTCTCGTATCGTCTGTGTCCTTGTAGTCGCGATCATCGATCTTGAGCGTATTGGTGAAGCTGTTTAGCCAGACCCGGCCACGCCATCTCCGATCTCTTCTAAGGATGATGTACAGGTTGTTCTTGTTTTTGCGAAACCGGCCAGAAGGTTGACCGTTTCGATCCATGTACTGATCGAGAATGTCTACGATCCGATCATCTGACTCATGCTCTGAGAGTTCAGGTTCCTGTGCTTGGCTTGTGGGCTGATTGATGCAGTTCTGATTTTCAGCAATGTGCAGCAAGTCTGCGAGTCGAGTCTGTCCAGCGGCGAGAACCTCATCTAAATCAGCCATTTTTTTGCTCCAGCGGTACGCGATACAATGTGTGTTGGGGAAGTTGGTCGCAGATTTCTGACGCATATGCATCGCCGGAATCATCTGTGTCGGTTGCTATGAATATTTTCAGAGAAGAAGGGATGTCGATCTTACCAAGAGATTTGTAGCTCCCTGAAGTACCGGCAACAATTGCAAGCTTGAGCGACTCTCGAAAAGCCTGCTCACATGCACGCATGAAGTCGGTAATCCCTTCGCAAATCAAAAATCCTTGAAGGTCATTATCGATGTCTTGCTTCATGAGTCGTTGGGCGCTTTCGTTGGCCATCAACAAGCCACCGGCCTCGTAACCAGTAGGCCATCTCGTCTTTGATCCTGACGGTTGGCGACCTTTGGTGTAGGTGACGCTTCTACAATGAATGCTGGCGAATGATCCATCCGGTTCGAAACATGGTGCAGCAATGCGGTACACGCCGCCCCATTGATGAGGAAACCACTCTGGATATTTGTATTCAGTTGGAATCGGCAGGACTCGAACGCAATGTGTACTGTCGAGCACTGCGGGAGCAAACCTCCTTCCAATCAGCCATTTGCTCAGTCGGCTGCTCCAGGTAGCAGGCTGCTGAAGAGCCTCTTCGAATGAAGTTGTGCGTGACCAAAGCTCCTTAAGCTCGTCTTCCGGCGGTCGAACGTATCCTTGTGTTGGGGGTTGATTGACACGCGGACGATTTTTCGGATCCGGCTGCACATGAGATGGCACACCAGAAGGAGTGCAGTATCCCTGTTCGGCAAACCAATCTCGGACTACTGACTGCTCTTCGCGCTTGAGGTTTCGTAGAGGTTGTTGGAAATAATGATATGAAATGAAGTCAACGACATCGCCTTTCGCACCGCACTGGTGACACTGCCATGCCATTTCACTTCGACCGAAACCAATAGGCCCACGTTTTTTGTCGCGTGACCCGCGCTCTAAAAGACCGCAACTCGGGCATGGTGATAGTGATTGACCGTTGCCACGATTGTACTGAAGCTGTGATGCTATCGAAGTTATCGGGGCTGTTTTTGCTTGCTGTATCCACATGTTAGACTCCTGACGGGCTCCTAAAAGAGCACCACCGGAAACCCGGTGGGCTCAGTCAGGAGCCCAACTATTTAGGGGGATCAATCCCTAAGGGGCTTTGCTCTGTAGTCGATCAGACGATCAGCTACAAACTGTTTTTGGGCGGAACGATCACGCCATCGACTGAAACATTGTCCTTGTCTACAATGCTGTAGTGCATTTTTAGATCCGGGGTAATCGTCAAGACAACCTTCATTCCAGTCATCCTGTACACCCTGTTGATCCATGACACCAAAGTATCGAGAGTAGGTGCTTTTGCTTCGCGTTTCAGAATGCTACGTAGCCGGGATCGGCTGGTTCCGTAGACGTAGGCCATCTTCGAAAGGTTGCCCTTCCTCAGGCCGCCCAGGTTCTGGGTCATCTGGAACACAAGCTGAAACGTATCAATGCGTTCATAGTCTTCGTTGTAATCGTCGTTGTTGTCTTCTGCTTGCATAATAAAAAGTAAGGCATCTATTCGACCCCCGACATGCCTCCCTGCTCGGGCTGTAGGACACCCAGTCTGCACAGGTAAAAAACAGACTGGATGACTGGTCTAAAAGGTGGGGCCGCCCCCCCGCTAAGAGGCGGCCCCGGTGACTTACTTTGCCACTTCTTCCCCTTCCCCAAGGGATGGAGCGTCTTGGTCAGCCACCAACATTGGCTCGCGGATCGCCTCAATGACATCCACCTTGAACGTGATGTTGCCATCGCGCTCAATAGGTGGGAGCTTAGAGAAGACCTCGCGGTCCAACATAGCCAGGGCATCGCCAACCCCAGACTCCTTGAGCAGTTCAGCCTGCTTGTCGGAGTCAGCCTCAATAGAGACTGTGAGGGTTTCGAGCAGTACCTTAGCGGTCTGCTCCTTGGTGAACCCTGCACGCTTGGCGAACAGGGCCATAGCAACCTTCCACGGGATTGAGGAGGTGCCCTTAGCTGGCTTTGGTTTCTTGGCACGCTTGAGCTTGCCAGCAACCTTAACGACGAGGTTCACGTCGATTTCAGAGTTATTGTCGATGTCTTGCTTTGCGAGCGAGACTGCCTTCGTGTTGAACGCCTTTGTAATGGCGATGATTTCTTGTGATGTAAGTTCCATCACACTCTCCTGTTCATGGATTGATTAGGCTCCCGAGATTGGAAACCATCTCATCTTTCGCTCTCCTTTGTGCGTGACTCGCACTTTTTGAAGCCCTTGCTCTTTTAGGGCCTTTGCTATTTTCATCTCAGTGAGACGTTGTTGTTCATTCCACCCATCCGGGTCAACGTACATTGCTACTGCTTCAGTCGTTAGGTCATAGCGTCGGTATGATGCAGGATGTTCCTCAAGGTACTTAGATACCTTGTCTCTGTAGTCATCCGATATGTTGGTTCCATAGATCAACTGAGGCTGGATTAGCTTTGACGCTGCCATGATGCCTGCCTTGAGTTCTTCCTTGGTCGTTACTACCCGCCACTTTTGCGCGAGGTATACAGAGACCTCAGAGAAGTCCGGCTCGGTCATCTTCTTGCCTTTGTAGTACTGGACTCCGTCCCTGGTACAACTGAAGTTCTTATTCAGTTCTGCGTCACCTTTGACTGCCAAGAATACTTTGTAAGGCCCCTCTGCTTCCTGTATCTCTTTGTTATTGCGCTTTGCCATAGCAAGCCTCCAGTTCAAATGTGTACCAGTGGTTGACAAGTTTGTCAGTCTCCCACTTGATAAAAGCAGGTCCAATCACCCAGCTTAGTTGATTGATGAACTGAAACATAAGCTTACGTTCATCATTTATGAATATGCCTACAAGCTCGATTAATGCCTCCATAATCAAACCACTGACTTTGCAAGATCAGCGAGGCCGTCCCAATCTACTTTAGATGCACGAGGCTTACGCGGTAGCTTCTTGAGTGGTACACCCTTCTTGCGTGCGTATGATGCCTTGACACCGATGAAGCTACGATCAGCTTGCGTGTCTTCAAAGCCAAGCTTTTGAAGCACTTCTTCGTAAGACTCAGAGCTTTGCCATGCCTCCACAAATGAGGGCCAAGTCCACTCTCGCTTTTGGTTTGTCTTTCGTGCCTTTCGAAGTTTCGTTACATTGTTACCCATTACATTCTCCTGTATGGTTTATTGAAGTTACTTTGTTTACCGACGTATGTCAAGTGTGCTTATTTGTTGATCGCGCTAAGTTCAAAGTCTGCTGAATCCTTCAGTACTTTGTTCTGAGGCACAAGCACAAGCGGCACAATCTCTTCGTCTTCTGGTCCTTTCTCATACTCTTCGACGATGATGGTTCGAATAGCTACCCACCTATATCCATTAGGTAACTCTACATCACGAAGCTTCAATCGCTTCAGGTCTCGTGGACCGATCTCAAGATTGTCTTTGTAGATCGTGTAGCCACGAGAAGAAAGCAGATCGAAGTGATCCTTTCCGATAGGCAGCGAGCCATCACGGACATAGCATCGCTCATGCTTACGGCACCGGACTCGCTTTGACAGCTTCCACTTGGGCAGACGCATCAGTGGACAATCCTCAATCGGAGGTATTGACGTTGTACCTGAGGACATCTGCACTCGTGTATATCGGCGTGGGCTTACTTTGCCTACACCAGAGCTTTTGCCAACCTTGACGCTGCGCTTACGCTCTGCCCTGGTGAAGTTTCGAACTACCGTCTTATGCTCATTCAAAGCATCAATCATCATGCCAATTACCGGAATGATCGGAGACTGTTCGCACAGGTGACCGTCAAACTCAGCAAGATGCGGATACCATTGACCATCAATGTGGAAGGGGCAGACCATCGAAATGCGAATAAAGTCCATTCCAGAAGGGCAATCTTCACGATTGATCACGTAGCCGTGGTACAAGCCGTAGATCACCCTGCGTCCAAGTGGATTGTCTTCGTCACTCTCTCTGAAGTAGAACCCGCTTTGGAAAATAATATCCAAGGCGACCAGCCTGCCATCAGGAGCATGAGCCATTGTAGGCACCATGTGCTGGCGAACCTGACCAAACTGGTTCAGACTCCTGTTGTAGATCAGGTGACCTGCATTTGATTCGTCCTCCAGATTGATGAACGTCGTCTTAAACGGAACCATTTCCGGGTACTCCTCGGCGGAGTTACGATCTCTCATGTATTCAATCGATCTTCTGGCGTGGTCCTCGTAAAGAATCGGATTGGATTCTTCCAGGCGTTTGTACCAACCAGAAGCCCTTGAAATGACGCTCTTGAACGATCCCGTAGGGAATGGCTCATCGAAGTCTTTAGTCAAGTGCTGAGTGACAGATAGAGCGTACATGTGCTGGACCTCGCCATACCACCAAGTTGGCACAGCAAACATGCCAGGGCACTTCAAGGTTTGCTTGAAGTATTGAAACGCCTTTTCATGCTTGCTTGTTGAGTCGCACACAGATGGGTGCCACGTCCAATCTTTACGAAACCCTGCTTGATATGCAGGGTGGCGTTGAATCAGAAAGTTATCCAGTCTGGTGTTCAAAATACTAAACAAGCATTGAGGCGCATTCAGGTTTGCGGCATCGTCCTTCACAAGATTGAAGCGTCGTTGCATGAAAGAATCGTTATCGTAAGACCTCCGATGATCTGTCTGCGCTGATTGAATCCTGTTCCGTGCTTCGTCCGCAGAAGAAGACAACTTAAGCGTCTTCATTCGTTCGTTCGCTTCGTCGAAAGTCAGTAGCTCTTCTTGGACTTGCTCCTCGCTCAAGAGGGTTCCGTCCGATCTGAGTCGCAGCAAGTCCATCCTTTCCATGAACACTTCACCCGCATGAGCCCAATCATTCCGAGCACCGATTGGGCCAGCATTGTGATCGTACTCCATCAATGCCGCCTCAACTTCCGCCAAGCTCTCTTCTGTCCTTTTGAGACCCTTCGTCTCGTGAATGATGAACTCCGCCAATGTTGGGCGCGTCAAGAGTCCGTATTCTACGTGTTCCCAGAAGTTTATATGACCTACACGAGCGAAACGAAAGTTAGGTACAACGCCCTGCACATCTCGGTTCAAGGTGTACCAACGTTTGGTGTACATCGTATCAACCAAGTCGCCCAACGACTTTGCCTCTTTGACCAGTTCGATCAGACGAAAGGCGTCATCCTGGTAGATCCGTCCAGCCAACGCTTGATGGGCTATGTAGCTCTCCATCAAGTCCTGGCCTTTGTGCGGATGTTCTCCACCGTTCGATGCCCAGATATTCTCGTCAAGGTGCTCATCTCCGAAGCTGCCGTTGGGATACAGCTTCAAGATCTTTTTGCTGATGTTCTTGATTTTGCCTCGCATCTTTTGCTTGTCGCGCTTGGTTCCAGTCCTGTTCTTGCCATTGTCAGGCCGACCGATTTTACTCATGAGTTTGCTCCTTTTGGATTGAACCATTGTATGTCAAGTATGACATAAAAAAACTAAAAACTTCGGACAGATTATGTCCGTCTCTGCTCTTGCAGAAGATCGATCAATGAGTCAACCTCCCAGTCGTCAAGCTCCACCGGCTCCCGCTCTTTAGTGTCGGAGCGGTGAGCAGATATGACCTCAACCCCTGGGCCGAGGCCAACGTCTGGTTCGGCTGGCCAGAAGGTTACGGTGACATCAATGACTTGTTCTTCAATGACTTCACCCGTTTCTTCGTCTTCGATCTCACGGGTCAACTCTATGCCGACCTTGCATTTGTCGAGGGGCAATCCTCTTGAATCAGTCCACTTCATTTTTCTCTCCTTTCCTGTCTGTTAACTGGATGGTTGGTTGTGTCAAGTATGTCAGTTATGGCTCACTAACAAGTCGCGGACATAAGTCAGTTGACCCACCACTGCTTCGGGTATCCGCAGTGGCCCCTCCGAGTCGTACTGTCTTTGTCGTCGGATACGGGCCTCGTAGTCTTCAAAGAGGCTGAGGAGCATCTCGACTTGACTAAGAGCAAGCTCATGGTTCGAGAGGCCTGTTAGGACTGATGCCTGCCACTGGTTGATTTGGAAAGTGTTTTGAAGACCCTTCATTCGCTGGTCAATGTCATGCCAGTCATCAACCTTGCCTTCCCTTAGGGCAGTGCAGAGCGCGATGGATTTCCAGTTTTCCCACAATGGCTGGGACCACTTCTCGAAAGTTCCGTCATCATCGAAGATGTTGCTATCTCCAACGAATGTCATGTCCTCGCGCTCGAACAGGTCTTCCACGCTGACATACCCAATTGCGGATACCATTCGCCTTGCCCACGGGAAGGAGTGGTTCTCAATCCAGCGGTCAAGGTCAGTGTGAAGCAACGCTACCTGATAGAGTGATTCACACTCGATGCAATCTGGAATATTGGCAATGTCACAACTCTCGGCCATGATCCGTAGTGCAGCCTTGGCTGAAGATGGGGCCCTGTCTCCGTACAATGAATCGTCCATGCGGACGATGTGCGAAGAGATGAAGTCTCCAGGCTTTACCCACTGACGGCAGTCAGGACTTTTGCCTCCATTCATCTCGTACTCCCAGCACAAGATTTTGTACTCGGACTCCTCGACTTTACGGAAGCACTGGAGCTTGCCCTCGGTCGCGTACTTTACAATCAATCGGCTCAGGTCACTCGGCTTAGTCGGTCTATACATTGTTATTTCCTTTTGTTTGTTATGTTGGTGAAGCAGGGTGCTTCATTGAGGAGAACGGGGCCGGTTAGACCCGCGACATGAGTCTTCACTCATAAGTACGCAGCGCTTCGATTAGGTCCGACATGGAATGTCAATCAATCTGTATGTACGACCGTCTGATGAGCATCTGCATGCCCGCTGCCCTGGTGTCGCGCATTAGGTCTTCGAGCACTGCTCGTCCCTTCTGTGTCGTATCAGCACCCTCTCTAAGGATGTGAGCGACTACAATCTCACCGAACTCACCAGCAAGGTGAGCCATGATCCCCGAGCGGTCAGGCCGGGATGATGATGGCCCAATGCCAGCAAGCCAATGACACACAAAGCCCTGGCACTCAGAGGGCCGTTGAGCGTAGATGCCGCAACGCTTAGTGCCAGAGCCGGTCATGTGAGTGCAAGGCTTCCCGATCTCACTTGGCACGGATGGAATCTCCAGCACAGTACAGCATGCGTCACAGGTCCCGCATTTACGGTTACCCCTCATGCCTCCCTCTCGATTCGCAAACGCTGGTTGTGCCATCTGTGCTCGGCTTTGCGGGCCAACTTCCACATCTTCTGCTTTTGCGCTTCCTTCATCACCTTGCGGGCGTCAACGCCCTCGGTCTCCAGCTTGGCCCAGGGGATCGTCCGCATGTGAAACCTCTCGTCACTCAGGTCCATCACTCTCCTCCTACTAAGATGACCAGCTTGTTGTTCTCGATGCGGACCATTCCACGCTTCAGGCAGCCTTGGAGCAGGTCCTGATGGGACAAGCTCTTGAGGCTGAAGGTAGGCAGTTCGCGGATGTCGAACTCGTTGTCCTCACCCTCGGCCTCGTCGAACGTGTACCAGTACGTCATGCGGTTGCTGATGTTGCCGTTCTTGTAGACGTGGTACACCGGGACTTGAAGCCCTCCCTGGTCGTCGAAGTCTCGACGGTCGTTCTCAGGGGCAGCATCACAGTGCCGTTGGATTTGCTTCTCGGTACACTGAATGCGAACCTCGAATGCTTCTTCTGGTGGTACGTATGAAAGTGGCATCACTCTCCTCCGTTGTATTGTAGGATTTCACCGATGGGACTGATGTTGAACATCAGCTTGCCGTCGTGTGGTTCGCGGTCGTCGTCAGCGTAGACAAACAGTTCACCGTCTACTATTTCAATCTCAATCATTGAAGTCGAATCAGTAAATGAGTCATCGACGAAGACCATCACCGTGGTCTTTTTCTTCGTTGAGACATTCTCTTGATTCAAAAATATTCTGACTTCTTCTGTGATGATGGACTTCTGTTTCATTCCTTCCTCCATTTAGTTTGAGGGTTCCACTCTTCAACGA
>CERF01005030.1_pt1 | contig 66308 bp, 94 predicted proteins | sample 530961 | NCBI WGS metagenome assembly CERF01 (sample SAMEA2621151, study PRJEB7988) | marine metagenome | isolation source: saline water (ENVO:00002010), including
AGAGAAGTGGAAAGAAACATATGAATTAAGTCCAACTGTGAATCCAGATAAACGTGCTAAGAATCCTATGCCTAGAGCAGATAATCCTGATCCAAGAGACTTCCTGTACAAAACAATGGAAGCTAAAGCAGAAGCAGAAGTAGAAGGCAAGATGAATGTTGCTCAGTTACTTAAAGCATCACCGGATGAAATTAAAGAAGCGGAAGACAAAGGCCCTGTAAAATAAATAAATATGCTTGTATATAAATAAATGGCAGTTGCAAAATTAGCAGGAACAGTAGGGAAAAAAGTACTGCCACGTTTTCGTGATATGTTTGTTCAGGCATTGCCTGAAGCATTGGGTGGTGGTTTATTAACTGGAGGCGCACATTACATTATGGGCGGTAAACCAGATGAAGCACTTGCTTATGGACTTGCAGATACCCTAGGCTCAGCCGCAACTTTAGGTTTATTAAGCAAAGCAGGTATTCAAAATCCTCTTGTACGAGCTGGAGGAAATATTATTACAGGTGCAGTAACATCACGCGCATTAACAGATACTTTGTTTAAAGATCGTTATTCACAACAAGCTTTGCAAGGGCAGGGTGGCCAAGCTGTTACTAATGCACAACAACAAGCGCAGCGTGGAAATGTAAATGGAATGACAATGGATGAGTTGGCTGGTAAATATATGGAAGACACAATGTTTCAACAACTACAAGGAGCAATGCAGGGAGGTCAAAAAGAAGGAGATTTAATTCGCATGATGAATTCAATGGGTCCAACATATGATATGAATAGCGCTAGAGCTAATATGGCTTCCATCATGGGCGTGTAATTATGTTTCAACAATTACGAAATTTAGGACGTTCAGTTCAATCAGGTTTTGATAGAGGAGTTCAACTTCAAGATCGACTTGCAAGAGAGAAATCAGCTAATAAAAATGTAAAAAAACGTTATAGCCATAGTGTTATCCCTGGCTTAGACGGAGGTTATTATAAAGAATTAAATCGACAAGGAATTAATATGCAAACACCGGCTGAAATGGCCGGTGCTGTTGGTGCGCGTCTTTTAACAGACGTAGCAGATGATGCCAGTCGTCATACGTATTGGCGTTATAACCATCCAATGGCAATAGGAGATGTTCTTGCAGAACAAATCATTGGTGATAATATTTATAATTTTAATTCAGCACAAAGAGCTGCTATTGAATTAGGAGCTATTGGTGTACCCGTTGCTTCTCATTTAGGTGTTTTTGATATTACAAATCCTGAACAATTAGGTCGACCAAAAGGTTTTGCACAAAGCTATGCAGAAATAGGTTCAGAAGATAGACGTGAAACAGCTAATCCAGCTGCAGAACTTTTTGATCGGTATGCTTTAGGTCGTCGTGGCCGTCCTTTAAAATATGAAACAGCTCAACAAGATATTCCTGATTTGACAAAACAAAGGTATTCAAATTATATGAATACTCTTTATAACGACAGAACTTCAGGGGTTATTCCAGGGTCTATTGGTTTAGGTTTAGCTGGAGGCATGGCGGCTGCTTTAGGCAAAGGTAGTCTTAGAAATGTTATCGGTAGTGCAGCACTAGGTTCAGGCATTGGTGCAGGATTGGGTGCAACAGGTGCTTTTAAAGCAACAACTGAAAATTTAGAAGGAAAGCCAGAAGCATTTATTGCAGGCTTTCCTGTTGGACTTGAATCGGTAGGAGGGTTAGTTGGAGGAGCCGGTGCTGTGCGTTTAGCAACTCAAAATCCACAAACAGTTAAAACTCCTATAGGTGTAGATCCACCAAAAAACGCTGTACGTGGCACCAAGAAAAAAGTTCCTGGTGGCATGACTTATGAAGTTATGCCCAATAGTGCGCGTAAAGTTTTTGGTTATGGCGTACTTGGTGCAGGTGCAGGAGTTATTGCAGGCAAGATGGCTAATGCATTGATTGCAGCAGGAGCAAGAAAAGATTTACCTAGTACAGATGAGTATGGGATTTATTAAGACGAGATAGAATTTAAGTATCTTAAGTATTAACTGTTAGAGAGTAATACCATGCAAGTTGGCAACCAGGGTGGATTACAAACTATGATGGAAGGCATGGGAATAATAGGTCGTGACTTCCAAGACGTGATAGGTTCTCACCTGCAAAGTATGGGAAATATGTTGAGTAATCAAGGTCAAAAAATGGCTGCAGTACAGCAACAACGTAGAGGATATGCAGGTCCTATGGGAGGCAGCCCTTCTGGTGCAGGAAGAATGGACCCTAATGCACCTTTTAATATCAGTGGTGATTATGTGGGACTTGATCCGACAGGTGGCAATGTTACTCAGGGAACAGGTGGTAGACGAGCACAAGGCCCTGGTCCTGTAACAGGTGATGTAACTCCAAGTGCAGATGGTCCAGGTAATCCACGTGTAACTCAAGGTGCAGGAGGCGGTGGAAATGCGCGTGTGACAGAAGGAGGCGGAGGAGGGAACCGTGGAGGCGGTGGAGGCGGTAGATCAGGAGGAGGCGGCGGTGGAAATAGAGTTCCTCGTGGTGGGGGCAGTACGCCTGTTGGAGGCATGAATTTTAGCCGTAGCGGGATGTTAGGTGGCGCTACAAATGTTGCTGGAATGATTGCACCAGTAATGATGGGTGTTGGAAATCTTCAAGAAGGTAAAACTCTTGAAGGTGTAGGCAATCTATCTGGTGGTGCTGCTGCTCTTGCGGCTACACGAAACATGCATCCTTTAATTCGTCTTGGTGCTGCAGGTTTAGGCGCTATTGGAGTTGGTGGATTAGGTGCAGCTGGTGATCGTATGATTGCTGAAAAAACAGGACAAGGATCAGATGAATATAATCAAGAAAAAAATCGCTATCAAACAAATGCTAATTTAAAACCACTTGTCCAAACGATGAATGCTATTCAACAAACAGCAATGGAAAATGATATTTTAAGAATGAAAGCACAAGAGCCTATTCTTAATCGCTTGCTTGATGGTCAATTAGTACGTCAGCAAGCAATGAATGCTAGCCTAACAAATAGTTATGCAATGCTTGGTACATTATCTGCTCAAGCAAAAATGGCACAGCAAGGACAGCGTGAAGCAGGCGCTAACTTCCGTACTGCTTTAACTGCTAATCCTTATGCAGCTAGTGCTGTTGCCGCACCTTCTATTAGTTTCTGATTATGTCAAGATTTTACCCAGCTAGTCAATATTTTGGATTCCAAAATCCATATAATAATCCCGAAATGAGAACTTATTTTTCTGACGGGACTTTGTTTGCAGCTTTAGGCAATCTACCTGGCGGATTAAATTCAGATAAAAGTGCTGCACAAAAAGGGACAGGACCAATAGGAAATAGAACTGGACAAGATTATGATTTTAGAGAAAAAGGAACACAAGGCCCTGGAGATCCTTCAGGGGCGTTTAAAGAAGAAGACACTTCGACTAAACCTGTTCCCAGAGACCAAAGGGATGGAGATAGAGATCTTTATGCAGAATTGCTTGAAAAGATTTTAGAACAGCAAAGATATGAAAGCGATCCAGATCGAATGAAAGAAAAATTCGACATTACAGAACCTATTTATGTTCGTCGTGCACAATTGAATCAAAAAATGGGACTTGAGAATTTAGAAGCAGCTGGTAAAGCTTCTTTTAAATATAAAACTGGACCACAAATGATGATGACTGCGGCTGCTTCCAGGGCTGCTTATTATCCTGAACTAGTTAGTGCTGCTAGTAATTCAGTTACTGGTTTAAATTTAGCAAGTGCAATGAAACCTAGAATGAGTGGATATTACAGGGGGCTTATATAAATGGGTGCTACAGGAATGTCTTCTATCGGTGGTTTTGATAATTTATATAATCAACCACTTACTTTTGGTACTGATTATTATAAATTAGACAATGTTCCTTTACTAGATTATTCAGGTGGATTATTTTCTCCTGAAAAGTATGATTTTGGAACATATGGCATACCAGGTTCGTACGATTTTTCAGGATCTCTTTTTGGTAATATAAGTGAATCAAGTGATACAGGATCTACATTTGAAAAGTTTCTACAAAATTTAGGAAATAATTTATTTAACAATCCTCTTCGTACTGCGAGAAATGCTGGCGAACAGCTTGCAAATAATCTTAGAGCAGGTGCTACAGAAGCTGCTTTTGCAGGCCAAGCACTCGGCATCAGAGGCCAGTTATTGGGTACTGGTGCTTCGCTAGTTGGTGAAGATTCACAGCTCAATAGAGAAACAAACGCAATACTTCGATCACAACAGTTAAATCAAACTAATCTTGCTAAACAAAACAAAGCACAAAACTTTAAAAGTGGTTTAGCGGGTAAATTAAGTCCCATGTCAATTGCTAGATATAGCAACATGATCTATGGAGTTTAATTTAAGGGATGCGATGATAGAAGAACTAGGAGGCAGGTAATGGGTTTTTCTGATTTTATTGGCGATATAATTGGCCCTGTTGGCGGTGCACTTGCATTAACAAATCCGGTTACGGCTCCTTTTGCACCTTTTATTGCTGGCGGTGGAAATGCAATTGGTAATTTAATTTCGGGCGGAAGTAGTCGTAGTCAAAATTCAGGTCAGGCTGCTAATAATGAAATGCTTAATATGTTGTTGGGGTATGAAACTCCCGGCAGTCGATTTTTAGAGGACTATACTCAAAAAGTTTTTTTTGATGCAATGGATGATTATGAAGATAGTGATTTAGCAAAAAGTGCTTTTGGCAATATAAGTGATGCTGTACAAGCTGGTAATTTAGATCCATTCACAGCAAATCAATTTATGGAAAGTAAGTTATCACCAACAAGTGGATATTTTGGATCAGACGACTATGCTTCATTATTAAATGCAGAAGTAAAAAAAGGTACACAAAAAAATATTGTTGATGATGCATTTGCTACTAATTTTTATCGTGCTCCTAGCAATAAAGAAAGCAGATATTTACGAAACTTAGCAGATAGTATGGGAATGAATAAAAGTCCTGCTCAGTTTAATAGCTTTGTAAATAGTCGTTTGGCTAATTCTCTGGAAGGAGCAAGCAAAGGGCCGCTCAGCGCGGCTGAAAGAGCTACACAGGCTTATTATGGTAGGGCTGTTAGATTACCCGATGGCACTAAAACAGGAACTTATAATATATGGGGATTCGATAGGCCAGCAATGAATTTTTCAGACTCAATTGCATAATTAATCATGGGCGCATACACAGACTTTATCCAGCAATATGGAAGTGATGACAAAATCACTAAAAAAGATCTTAAAGATTTTCAATCTAGCGGTGGCAGTCAATCAGATGCACAAAAGTTTCTTAACAAAGCTTTAGAAGGTAAGAAAGGCTATGAAGGGACAGTTGCTGATAAAGCTTTAGGATATGCAGGAAAAGATAAGAAGTGGGATGGAGGCAGTTCAGGAAACAGTACGTTTGCTGATATGACTCCTTCTGTATTTGAACAACTTTCAAAAGAATCACTTGAAACTCTTAGAGGTCAAAATCGAATAAATTATGCAGATGCTGTTGGTGGATACAATACTCTTGCTCAAACATTAATTGCAAATTCAAATGACTATGCTGCTCAACTAGGTTTACAAGGTACTACATATGCATCAGATCGTAATGTAGACATTGCTAAGATCCAAACTGCATCCGCAGAGCGAATGGACGCGTATCGTGTGGATGCTGAATCTGCGGCCGCAAAAGCAGTTCAAGCTTTAAGAAACCAAGGTGCTATTGATTTACAAGCAATTATTAATAACGGTTTAGCGGATGTAGCTGAAATTCAAGGTACTTATGCATCTGAACGTGTAGAACTCCAAGGTGATTATGACGTTCAACGTACAAATATTCAATCTGATTTTGAAAAGTTTAAAGCAAATAGAGCTAAAGAGGGTCAAATCTACGGTTCGTTAATGGCTGGTTTTTGGAGTTAAGCTCAAGTAGTATAATTGTTATAGTAATTTGTTTTTCAAATGGCTGAAGCAACTAATACCGTTTATCCCACTGGTGCAGTGGGCACCGGTGGAAATTACGAAGAAGAGCCTACTGTTGATCTTAATTCTTTTCAACAACTATTAAATCGTCTCACCACATCTAAAAAACGTCAGCAACGTCAAAAATCCGTTGAAGGCCGTAGAGACATCTATGCTGGTGGTTTAGCCTCTATGATGAGTAACTTCTGATTTAAACCTCAAAGGTTAATAGGATGGCCAGCAACACAAAAAAAGAAAATGGATTAGTTGGCATAGCCACTGACTCAGACGAGGTTTATCCAACCAATGAAGGTGATCCAACCTCTGGTGAAGGTACCGGAGGCAATTATGAAAATGATGATTGGTTCGATCTACAAAGGTACCGCGATGCTGCTGGAGTAGCTTACGAATTCAGTAAGAAAAAAATGGAGGACGCTGGTGAGCAAGAAAGACTTACGATCGGCAAAGGTGGCGCTGAACAAAGAAAGTCTGCCCGCCAAGCCCAGGACTTCAGCGAAAGCGATGAAGCAAGGGACTATATGCAAGCCAGAAGATCTTACACTTTCTGATTTAGAAGCTAAAGTTTTTGAGCATTGGTTGGAGAATCAAGATACAGCAGTTAAAGAATCCTTTTTTTCTTTTGCTGCTGATACTTATTCATTAATTCAAGTTTATTTATATTCTAGATTTTTAGGATATAAAGGTAGTATTACGTCTTGCGATGCATGGTTTAATACTGCATATCAAAAACCAGATCATCTTGCAATACTTCTTAATGAAATTCAAGAAATGCAAGAAGACATTCGTAAACTACGTGAAGATATAGAAAACTATGCTGTTAAGCGTGATTCCGGTGTGGCTCGCATTGCTGCTATGCAAAAAGAATTGCGTTCCACTATCGCCCAGGTTGAGTCTTTTGTTTCTTCGCGTGACCGTAAAGGACTCTTGATGACTGGCGCTGATAGAGCAATGCGTGAAATTATTTCTATCTTTCGTGATGATCCTATCGAAGGTCCATTGCATGAAGCATCAATGAGTGTTTGGGCTAGAATTCAATACGAAGAAGATTAATTATGCAAAGTAATAATTCAATGCAATTTACCTCCAGAAGCGCTGGAGAAATGGTGCATGAATTAAATCGTAATCGTGAATTAACTCCTGGTCATACATCACTTCAAGAAATTCTTGGCAATACTAGATCCACTAAACCTAATATAGACAAAGAAACAGGTATGCCTGTAGCAGGCAAATACATGCAAGATGGCCAAGAACAAAATGCCGCCTCAGCTCCTGGAGCACTTCAAGAAAAAGAACGAGAAAAACAACTCGAACTCCAAAGAAAACGAAGAGAATAAAAATAAGGAGTCGGCTGAGAAAGGACTTAAGGCTGCAAAAGCTGCTAAGCTGCAAAAAGATAAGCCTAAAAAATAGTGCCATCTCATTTACATTTAACGTACCGTCGTAATGCACAAGCAGCGGCTAAGAATCATCGTGTACGTAAAAATAAAAATGAGCATCTTTTAGAAAAAGCTAAAGATGATTTTGGTTTTTTTTGTGAATATGTAGCTGATAAACCGCCAGCAGAGCATCATAAAGAATGGCATAGACAACTTGTTACTAATCAAGATAGTTCTTGCCTTATTAAAATTGGTGGACCAAATATTGATTTACTAGGTCCTAGAGGATCAGCTAAATCAACTGTCCTAGGTTTATTTACAGCATGGGCTATTGGTATACATACTCAAGCTGGTAAACCTCTACAGATTCTTTATCTAAGTTATACAGTTGATATTGCTAGATCTAAGTCAGCAACAATTAAACGAATTATTGAATCTAAACGATATCAAGAAGTATTTCCTAAAGTCAGACTACTTAAAAATGTAACTAGTAATGAGTACTGGTCAATTGATCATAAGTTTGCAGGTATTGATACCACTGGTGAAGAACAATTTACTTTATGTGCTGCTGGTTTAAAAGGTTCGGTTACATCAAAGCGTTCACAGTTAGTTATTATTGATGACCCTGTAAAGTCTGCTGCTGATATTGGTAATCCTGATATTCGAAAGATGATGGAAGATAATTGGAATGCGGTAATCGCTCCAACCATGTTTGAAGGGGGCCGTGCGATTTGTTTGGGTACACGATTCCGTCATGATGATATTCATTCAACAACCTTCTGTCCAAATAATAATTGGATGCAGATCGTCCTATCAGCGATCTTAAATAACGAGGAGACAGGCGATGAAGAGTCATACTGGCCAGAAATGTGGTCCTTAGATTACTTGAAAGAAAAGAAAAGACAAGCACCTATTGCTTTTTCTTTTCAATACATGAATCAAATTGTCAGGCAAAATGAACTATCTTTGGCACCAGAGTTATTAATTAAAGCGGAAATTGCTACTGAGTTTGATTGCTTAGGTGTAGGCGTTGATTTGTCTGCTGGCACTAAGGAAAAAAATGACTACACGGTTATGGTTCTAGGTGGTCGGATTGGAGATAAAATTCATATTATTGATTACCGCAGACTACGTGTTATGGGTAATTTGGAAAAATTAGATGCAATGAAAGAGTTATTATTTGATTGGTCTGTTATTGGTAAACAAGACAATGGAATATGGTTTCCTACTTATTCAACTTGTGACATCTGGTCTGAAGCTGTTCAATATCAAGCCTCTTTAGAAGCAGATTTTAAACGTGTTTGTTTAAATCAAGAAAATTTATATAATCTTATTTGGCATCCAGTTAAAGGATTTCGTGCAGATAAACTTGCACGATTCAGGGGAATCATGGGAATGTTTGAAGATCGTAAAATAATCTTTAATAGGTATCGAAATTTTACAACTATGTTTGAAGAACTAACTAATTTTGGAGTTAGTTCTCATGATGACTGCGTAGATGCCTTAGTTTGGTTAGTAAACGGATTAATGAAAAGAGGCAAACTCCAATTGGATTTTTAAGATGGAACAATTAATTGTGTTAGCAATTGCTGCAGTATCCGGTGGCGGTTGGTTTGTCAGTAAAGTATTTGGTCGCATGCGTGCTTTAGAAGATCGTATTGATCGCATGCCTTTAGAGTACGTATTAAAACAAGATTTTTTACGTGAAATGGAAAAAATGAATCAAGAGTTTCGTGAAATAAATGATAAGCTTGATAAACTTGTGGAAAGATTACTTGCAAAATGAGCTATTACGTTGAACTGGAAGAAGATAGCAATGGTAATTTAATTATGCAGATTCCAGAAGAGATTATTCAAACACTTGGTTGGGAACCAGATGATTTATTGACTTGGGATTTAAAAGGAGATGGAATTATATTACAAAGATTAAATTCAAAATTAGAAGAGTAAAATAATAACAGTTGCTTTGGTACAAATGCGATATTCCGGCGGTGATCCCAATTTAGGAAACAGCGGTGGAATGGATCAAACTTATGGCATGATTCCGTTTAATCGTTTTACTCCAGTTACTCCACAACAACAAATTAATCAATACGATAAATTAGATGCTATTCGCACGCTTGGTAATATGACCGAAGCACAGAAGAATGGCTTTGCTAATAAGCATGTTTACTAATGGAATTAGCAGGTTCTTATATGGATATAAATATGCCTGGAAAAGAAAAACAGGTATATCCCTTAGCAGGTTTTACTACAGATTATTCCGGTCCTTTACATAAAAAATATAAAGGACAACGAATGGAATCAATGGGAGATGTAAAGTCTGCTTCTGTTCCACGTAATGCACGTCCATCAGCTTTTGCATCACCAGGAAGTAAAGGTTCTGGTTTTGCCAATGTAAATACAAAGAGGCAATTCTAATGGGGTACCCAACTTATCAAGGTAGTGGCCCACTAAATCATTATCCAACTTATCCGAATAGTGGTCCACTAATTCATATGCCAAGAGTTCCAGACGGCACCTTGATTGATGGACCAGGGCATTATCCAGGTGGTCCACCAACGATAATGGATGAAATTCCTAGAGTTGTAGATCCATTTGGTATATATCGTAGGCGTGCACCTCGCCCTTCTGGTGGCGATCCTAATTTAGGAAATAGTGGTGTTTTTAAGCTTCCTCATTTCCCAGGGCAAAGCCCTGGAGGAATGATGAATTTGCCTTATTTTTCAGGTGCTGACATAAATGCTATTGAATTATTAGCAGGCGGGTTTAGGCCAGCAGCATATGGTGCAATTCCTGGTGGTCAATCTCCTTATCGCTTTGGTCCTTATTTACCTTACAGAGGAGAAGAAAAAAGAGAAGAACAAACACCTTTTGTTCCAATTCCTAGAGTGTAATGGCACAAGACGATTCCAAATATACAAAACCAGGGCTGCGCGAATCAATTAAAAAACGTGTAATGTCTGGTAGTAAAGGCGGCAAGCCTGGACAATGGTCTGCACGTAAAGCGCAGCTGGTTGCTAGTGAATATAAAAAGAAAGGCGGTGGATACAAAGGTGGCCAATCTAGCAAACAAAAAAATCTTAAAAAATGGGGTAAAGAAGATTGGCAAACTAAAGATCAATACGAAAAAGGTAAGAAAGCTGCTACTGCAGCTAAAAAAGCTAAGGACAAAAAATCATGAAACAAGCTAAAAAAGACTTACAGAAGATTTCTAAACAGTTAAAGGGCAGTGCCAAGATGCATGCTGGACAAGCAAAAAAACTTGATAAGCTTGCTGGTAAATATATGGGGAAAAAATAATGGACTTAGCAGGACGTTTAATGAGTGGAGTTAAAAACGCAGCAGGAGCTGGTTTTAATTTATTACCTGATCGAATTAATTTATTTGGACGATATCTTACAGGAGTTGGTAATTCTAACCTTCAATTAGATCCATCAACAGAAAGATCTTTAATTCAGGCAACTGAATTATTTCCTTCTGCCCTGGCAGAGAGACCCGTATGGGGCAGCATGGAAGCAGCCATGAAAGGTGATCCTAATGAATCAAGAATGGAATTTGTTCCAGTACAAGCACAAGGACCCGGAATTCCAACTACAGGACCTATTGTTTCCTACGGTTTAAAAGATAAAGCTTCAAGTCAAACACTAGGTAGTTTTAATGCTGAAGTTACGCCAACTTTAGTTAGGGTAAAAGATATGTATGACATGGAAAATAATTCAGAAGATCCTGATTTAGTTAGTGGTAAATTTCAACCAGGCAAAGCATTTAAAACATTAAGAGCAGCTTTTCAACCGGGTATTCATTATAATCCTTTTATGGATAAAGTTTTTGATAATCGTCATTTATTACCTCCAGAACAAAAATCAGTTTTAGGATATTTAGAACAAACAGGAAAAAGCCCTACACATAGTGCTATGACAGATTTAGGGCGGGCTGTTATGTATGCAATGCCTGTTAAGTTTAAACCTTATGAGATTGATTACACAATTCAAAGATAAACATGGCTGACAAAGCAATTCAAAAAGACGGCACGACTAAACGCTACCTTCCTAAAAAAGCCTGGGCGAAGCTTTCCAAAGAAGAAAGAGATAAAACTGACGCCAAAAAACGTGCTGCTTCTAAAACAGGTAAACAGTTTGTAGCCAATACAGAAAAAGCTAAAAAGGCTGGCAAGGCTGCTAGGATGTATAAACAAAAGGGTAAGAAATAGTGTCAGACACGAATAATCGCCTGAAAGAAATTATTGATGCTTATATCGAGCGTAATGGCGATGCACAAGTGGATAGTGGCATTGTTTCATCTCATATTGCACAAATGAAATTATTTGGCATCCGTCAGGGTGTTGAGTTCTTTCCGTCACAAGATAACTTTGGTCAGCAGCGTGGTGACTTTATTAAAAAAGTTGCTAAGTACAACAAGCTTGATATTCGGTTAGACAGTATCTGGGATTACTTTTTATGTGATGGTAAAGGGCTGTTTTATATCAGGCCAACTGAAAACAACTACCGTCTCTACTACTTTCGCAACTACGAGTACCGCAGCTACTACAACGTTGATGGTGAGCTAGAAGAAGTTGTCATTATTTATAGTTACAAAGTAAAACAAAATAATGGCGCAGGCATGGCTGATGTCGGCTTAGGTGGCATTGAGATGGGCCAGTTGACAGGCGGCACAATGTATGGTCCTAAAGAAACACCTGGTAAAAAGAAATATATTCGTCTATCAATTAAACCATTAGAGATTGAAGAAACTCACTCTGATGGTGAGATGACTTTTGAAAATATCAGCACCACCATACCAGGTAAAAGTAATAAGTTTCCTAATGAATTAGGTTACATTCCTTGTGTTGAGGTTTTTAATAATCCAAAAGGATTCTCCATGGAAGGCAATGGAGAGTTTGATCAGTTTGCTAGCCAGATTTGTTTGCATGATGAACTGGTTCGTACAATGCGTAAAAACCTACAGTTTTTTGGTAATCCAACCTTACTATCTTCTCGTCCTAAAACTGACTTAATTGAAAGTGGAAATGATGGTCCTGCACAGCGTCCATCCATTGCAGCTAACTCTGGATTCCAGAGTATGTCACCATTATCGTCTTCTACTTTTAAACAAGATCCAATCTCACGTAGCAGCGTCGATGGTAGTATCCGTGTTCCACGAGTTATTGCAAACCTTGAACCAAATGATCGTGTTGGTTATATTGTTCCTGATGCAATTTCTGGTGATCAGAATGCATTTGTTAGACAGTTCAGAGAAGAAATTCGTACAGCTTTAGGAGGTGTAGATGAACTCTCAATCAGTGCAGGTGTTACTGCTACCGAATATAAAAGTTTGTTTGGTCGTGTGGCGGCCACCAGCAAGAAAAAAGCAAATGCAATTTACGAGCATGGAATCTGTCGATGTTTAGAACTCATTGTCTTTATGGAAGAGACGATGTTTAAAGATACACTTGCTGATGTAGCTGGAATTGAAAAACCAATTAGTCCAGCTCCAGATGCATCTATAGAAGAAAAAACTGGTTATCAACAAGCTTTAAAACAGTTTGAAGGCCAAATGAAACAAATTATGCAGGCTTTAATTCAGGCACAAATGGTTCCACCTGGTGTCAAAGGATTAATTCCTGATGGTGATGTTACTGTCAACTGGCGTTGGTTAGGTCCTGTATATGAAGAATCAACTCAAGATATTTTAAATAATTCAATTGTTGTTCGTAACTTACAAGAGCTTGGAGTTGATAGTATAGAAGCATTGAAGTATCTTTTCCCAGCCAAAACGGATGAGGAAAGAGCGGAAATGCTTTCTGGCTTTCCCTTCAGAATGGTCGGTGAATTACAGGGTGCTTATAACAAGTTCTCTGGTTTGGTTGCGGGAATGATGCAGACCCCACATCCACAAGCTCCCGATCTGCCAATGGCTGCAGATCCACGCTTGGACCTCACTCCCTATCTGTATCGAACTCTAGAAGCATTACAAAAGGAGATGAGCTATGCAGGACGCTACCGTCCAATCGATCCCACAGATGAGCCAACCATCCGTGGCCCCAAGCAGCTACGTGGCAGCAGCCCCGCAGCCAACAGTTCCAGTACAAACGAGTCAAGCGGGAGTAGCTTACCCCCAGGCGGTTCCCCAGGGAACACCTCAGGTAGCGCCCAACTACCAATCCGCCCCGTCAGCATTCGTCCCCCCTTCCCAGGCAGCACCTCAAACGAACCCATGGGAATCGGCGTTCAGTCAGGTAGTAGGTCTGCTGGGCAACAATCAACAATCCCCATCCCAGGCAGCGCCATCACCGGTCCAGGCTCCGGCAGCGAGTCCGTATACCCAGGGCAACTGGGAGTCTCAGGTTCCTCCTCAGTATCAACAGACCTCGGTGCCATCGGCAGCGCCGACTTGGCAAGCAAGCCAGACATCCTCGCCCAACTCTTCCCAAACCTTCTCGGTCAGCTCCTTGGAGGACGTGGCCCAGGTGCTGGATTGGAGTCCGGAAAGCAGGATGGTAGTAGCAAACTACGGAACAGAAGCTCCAGCGATTCTAAATCAGTACGCCCTAAACCTGGAAGGGATGCTGGACAGCGCGGTCGCATGGGGAGAGCAAGCAACTGATACCCTAATGGGGTATGCCAATTTTGCTGTTAATGAGCACAAAGAAAATCTGGCATTCAACGAGATTCTGACGAATCCCGACGTTCTGTCTGATTACACCCTTGAGTTCTTTGGTCCTAACGGCCCATATCCTGTTTATGAATCTGAACAGGAATTAGAAACTCGCGGTTATCCAACTGCTCCAACAAGTGCACAAGTTCCTGGCTTACCTGCACCTCCGCAGCAAGAAGCTCCTCAACAGCCTCAAGATTTCTGGGGTGCCTTCAAACAACAGATGGATTATGACCCGAGCCAAGCTTGGCGCATTGTGAACCAGGCTGATCCTCGCGTTATGGCTAACAAACTATTCGTAATGGAGTGATCTAATGCTTGCAGGAAAATTTGATCCCCAAATGCAACGTTTACGTGCTATTGCAAATAGTCCTGTAGGTTCTGCTGTGGCTGGCGGCGCTGCTGCCGCTGGCCTTTCCGCTTTAGGAAATGTTGGCTCTGATAAACCAGGTGAACGTGTCGCAATGGAAGCATTAGGCGCAGCTGGTTTAGGAGCCTTAGCTGGAAGTCAAGTTCCAAAAATTCGACAAGTTATAAATAAAAAAACTGTCGGCAAAGAACTTGGACCCATTATGGAAGAAATGATGAATTCACCAGCAGGCAGAGCCTCTTCTGACAAAGAAAAAGAATTTTTTGTTAAAGGTGGCAAGCTTCTTTATGATGCTGCTCCTATAGCTAGTAGCGCTATTGCAGCGGGTGGAATTGCAGGCGCTGGTGGACTAGGCGGACAAGTCGGTGGTGGTGTAGCAAACCTAATGGGTATTGATCCAGAAAATCCAGGCTCTAGTAACACAATGGGTGCACGTTATTCCATGCAAGGAATGCCTCCAATGTATGGATAAATACGTCACTGCTAAAATTTATAGTAGATAGGCTTAGACCGAATCTCCAGAAACCCTTATTACCTTTAAAAAGAGGATAGAAGATGTTCCTTGATAATGATTTTCCTAAGATTTTAGGAGCGGAACTTTACCGTCCGCATCCTGCATATATTTGTGAAATGGCTGTTGAGCCTGTAGTCGTACATGACTTTACCTCTCAGCCTGGACAAACTGTTCAGTTAGATCGCTACAAGTTCTGGGGATCTCCCGGCACAAAGGATAGCCGTGAGCGTATCTCAGATCAGACAATTGGTACAGCCAATAGCCGTAACATCACCAAGGAAAAAGTCCTGGTGGTGCTTAAGGAATATACTGGTCCTGCAGATCCGGCTGATCCTACCCAGCCTTCTACTTTTAAAATTGCTCGGGAAACTTTAATCACTGCTCAGCGTTTGCTGCTTGATACCGGCAACCTGAACATGTTCCACCAGTCCATCGGCAGCCTTACGCTGTTAGATGATTACAGGCGCTGGCGTGATCGCGTCTTCATTGACGAACTGGCTAAAGCAGAAGCGCAAGGCAAAGCAGGTACTACACAAGGTGGTTACTACTTTGCTGGTGATAAAGAAAAAGATGCACAAGGCCGTGTTTCTTATACAGGTGCTGAATACACTGCTCAGGTGCAACAGTTCTCTGTTCGTACTGACCTTTTAGAAGTAGTTAAAGATCTGCGCAAGCGCAACGTTCCTACTTTTGCTGATGGTCTGTATCGTTGTATTTGTGATCCTGTCTTCATGATGCATTTGCGTCGTGATGAAGACTTCCGTGAGATTGCTCGTTATAGCGGCAACCCCGGACAAGGCATGTACATGGCTAACCCCATGATGCCTAATAACTCCAGCTTCTACATGGGTCCGCAAGCTGGTCAGGGTTATTTCTTGGCTGGTGAACCTGTAATGCCAACTGGTGTTCAATTTGAAGGTGTTAAGTTCTTCGAATCCACTAACTTCCCTAGCAAGACTGTTAGTGCTACATTCGCTTCTGATGGTGCTAATACTTTTGCTAATGAAGAAGTAGCGCAAGGTTTCTTCTTTGGTCCTCAGGCAATTGGTATTGGCATTGGCGGTCCGAATGCACAAGTTCTGATTAACAACAACGACGATTTCTCACGATTTATCATTCTAATTTGGCAACTGTATGCTGGTTTTGAAGTTCTAAACAAAGACTTCATTACAAATGCTTTCAGCTTCGTCTCAGATGACGGTGTTGTTTGATTTAATTAACGTCCACTTATACATTTCTAAGTAAATGGCATATTTATCTGCTAAAAAAATCTACCCGGCTGATATGTCCGAACCACTCAATGGGTGGTATCAGAACATCGATACGCGGGGTGGAACTTCTAATAACGCTTCTATTGCTGGCCCAACATCTGTTCTGGCTACGCCTGGATACCGTTATTTCCAACAACGTGGTTATGTTCCCGTAACCAATGCATCTGGCGATGGTTATGTAACAATAGCTGATGTAATCATTCCTTCTCCTTATAAGAATGATGATACGCGTGTTAACATCACCGGCATGACAGTTGCTGCTTCTGCTGAACTTCCTGCTTATGCTTATCGTGCAACTATTTCAATTGCACAAGGCTGGGGCGATGGTCGTATTGCAGGAAGTCTGCTTACTTCTGGCTCAACTCAAGTTATTGGTTTTGGACCAGGTTCAGCGACTGCACCAACTACACATTCCGGTCAAGTTGATGCAGCAAACTTAACAGCATCAAGCAATAGCATTGCAGCTGGTTCTGCAGGCTACGGCTTATCTCCACTTACCTCTGGTGTTCAGTACAAAGAATTAACCGCTAACAATACTTATCGGGTTTATTCAAAATCTGCTACTAACTCCACCTCGACCAATGGTGGTTTTGCAATTACTGATGCAGACAAAGCCGCTGGTAATACTGGCTACATTCTCGTTGAACTCTGCTACATCCAACCTGATGTTGCTATGGAGTATGACGATATTGAGCAGTATATTCCCTATAAAATCGCATCTAACTACCCTGGTTATTGATATTTAGGGTAATATGGGGTCAGTTAATTAATACTGGCCCCGATGCTATATCAGCACAAAAAAACAGGGACAAGAGTAAAAGTTGTTACCCAATGGGATGACGGCGACTGGTTCATGGTTGAAGACCAGGATGGTCGCGTTTTTACTGTGTATCATACAGAAATTGAAAAAGATGCACAGGCGACAACTAAAGTTAAAACTCTGCAAGTAAAAGATGCGGCATCAGGTGAAGAACCTAGGAAGTTTCCAACTGATACACGTTTAAATATTAATGCAGCAACTGCACGTATGATTTCTGATCATATTAAAGGGATTGGAATGAAAACAGCGAAAGATATTAAAGACCTTCAAACTTCGCTTTCTGGAGAACGTTTTCATAGTTTGGATCAGTTAAGACAGATTAAACGAGTCGATTGGGATTCTGTATTTGCTGCAGATTTAATCCGTGTCTAAGGCCTAAGGGCCTTTTTTATTGACACAGTTTAGAATGAATGGATAAGCCTGGTGTGCAGTGCAATTATCCCCTTTCAATCAAAGTAGGGTTAGGTATCATCTGGGTTACTATGTAACTAGTGTCCCAGCCGGTGATTATGCTCGTCTAGAAGAAGCAATGAATTCTGTGCCGGATTCATTCTTCCATGACAAAATTGTGGCTCAAATTGATCGTTGCGATGCAGCGGAAAAGAAAACACAATTAGCATCAAATGATCCTAATTTTACTCCTCCGAGTACAAGGGTAGAAGGTATTCTTGGTGACGTTGATCGTACAATTCGATCAAGTAATGTCCGAGATGCATTGCGTCTTTGGAATGACGTTTATTTGTATGAGACTAATCGTCTTGCACATATATTGTATGTTCCGAATTATAAAGACGAAATGCAAGCACGCTATCGTTATGAACGATCAGGTGCTGAGTTTATACAAGCACTGCCAGGTCCAGCTGACACAACAGTTGGCAGCAATATTGTCCTCCATCGCATTTATAGATAACCATGGCTGGATCTTTAGTTAATCAGGGCTTACAAAACCTACTTAAGTTTGGTCGTCGCATTCCTCTTAACAAGACAGCGATTGATACAGTTACTAATCCAAACACTTATAGAGGTTTTGCAAACTCAGTTGATGATGTTTTACAACGAACCTTGCCCGGTAAGTTCCGTGGATCAGCAAATTTATTGAGAAGAGGATTAAAGGCTGGAGGCGTACCTGTTTTAGGAGGTCTTACTGACGTTGGTATGCGTATTGCTGATGGAGAAGATCCTGCTGAAGCCAGTTTACGGGCAGCATTTGGAACAGGTGGAGGATATCTAGGTGGTTTACTCGGAACAGGAGCGGGAGCTTTAACAGGACCAATAGCACCTGTAGCAGCGCCTACTCTAGCAATAGGGGGAAATCTGGCAGGATATAACGCAGGTGTTAGTTTGTTTGATCAAATCATGCAAGCTAATCCCAGTCAAGGTGCAGCGCCCAGTGCGTCTGACATGATGTCAGGCAGACGCGCACCAACACCAAAGCCTAAACCTGGTACTCAAGATAATCGTCCTGATCAAGGCGCTGATCTTGATATGGATGCTATTCGCAGAGAAGTAGCAAGAGCACAGGCATTAAATTCTTATGTTGAAACTCCTGTACTAGGAGCACCTCCTAATACACCTAATGTCATACCTAATACACCTATTCCAGTAACTCTTGGTAGTGCTGCTAGGCCCTATGCCCCAAGCGATCAAGCGGGCAATATAGGTGGAACCTATGGAAATGGCACTAGCACTATGCCTAATGCTAACCCAGCCAATACAGTGTTACCGCCCAATGCTGAGCAAATCTTGCAAGCTGATCCAATGCAAATTTACAATCAAGCTCGCGTAGCTGCTCAGGGCATGGATAAATCACAAATGGATAAAGTTCGTAATCTTGGCTTGGCAATTCACCGACAAAAATATTCTAATCTTTATCCAACAGATAATTCACTACCCGGATCTATGGCAGCCAAAGATGAAAATAATCAGATGAGAGAAATAGAACCTTCTCAAATTGATCAAAGATTATTAGATATTTATTCAGGAGATACACCTGTTTTAGATCCTAATAAGTTTTTACAAGCACAAATGATAGGGAGAGTTGCACGATGAGTAGAAGACGTACAACAAGTGAACTGTTTGGTTTAACTCCAGATGAACGCACTGCTCTGATTAATACAATTGCAGGAGAAGCTTATCAAGGTGGTGCTGGTAAAGACATTGCTGCTGTTGCTGCAAACGTGTTGTCTAGAAGAGTTTCTAATTATGATGGCAAAAAAAATATCGTTGACTTGGTTATGGCACCAGGCCAATATGCTGCAAATGACTATTACAATAGGGATCAAATTATTAGTCCTAATTTAATTAGTAAATTTGATCGTGATCGAATTGCAGGAGTTGTAGATAATCCTTCTATGGTATTGAATGAATACATGGCAGGCGGTGGGCCAGTTTCTTTTAGAGGTACATCACTTTATAAAAACCGTCGTGGTGATGAATATACACCTATTGAAGGAAGCAGTAATTTTTATTTTGATCCATTAAAAACACAAAATCCAGCTGCATATCAACGTGGTTTGGATATGTTCCAGGGGGTTACTCCTGTAAGTACACAGATAAGTCAAGTTCCTACACAAACCGCAGCAGATTCAACAAACTTAGGCACTACTGCTCCTGAATACAATCCAAGAAAATTTGTTGTTGATTTTCTACAAGAACAAATAAAAAGAACTATCAATCAGCAAAATGAATTAACAGATATTCTAGGAATGGAACCACCTAGCAATTATATAGATGCAAAAACAGCACAAAGATTTTTTGATAGATTGTAATCTGTATTAAAATAGATAAATCAGGAGCAACTCATGGCAACTACAAATACAAATAAACAACCTATGTTTGTAGACCGTCCTTTAATTGAAAGGACTCGTCTTACTAATCAAGTTGTTGGTGGAGCTGGTAATTTAAATGTTTTTGGTGGACAAAACCCAGCTTTATTAGTTGATATGGATGCTACATTAACATCAGACAATAATAGCGGTGGAATTATTGACAGTATTACGATTGTCAGAGATAACTTTGGATTGAATCAAACAACAGACTATGTATTAGATGCTAATACTGCTACAGGAGAAGTTGTTAGTTTTACAAGTGGTCAAACTATTTATATTAAAAACAATTCTCTTGCAAATCCATCAGGTGAAAGAGGTGTTGGTTACTACACCTATACAGGCTCAGTTTCTATTGAAGGACCTATAGGAGGTATTGAATATAGTGGTATTACAACACCTAGTACAAGTGGTTTTGCTTATTCTTCTGTAGCAACTTCATCTTTGCCTGCAGTAACTTTTGTTTGTTACCACACTCGGCAAACAACAGTCCCAATTCCAGCAAATGGTGATTACGGAATTTTATTTAGTAAAACAATTCCTGTAAATGAAACATTTGTTGACTGTTCAGATGTAATGCCTGAAATGATAGTACCTGTTCCTGAAGATGGTAATACAACAGGATTAGGAGAAGCATCGCCTTTAAAAAATAGAGCAATTCATTTGCAACGTGGAGATCGTTTATACATTGGTGTGCTGCAAAATGGTGTTTTCAATACACCTTCTGGATATATTCCAGGTGCACATGCCATTGCACAAGGTGGTTATTTCTAATGGGAATAAAAGGGTTTTCTGGATTTGGAAATAAAAACCCTAAGAACAATATTAGTTTTAACAGATTTAAACCTGACAAAAGTTCCAACTATACCGTAAAACCAATACGTGCAGAGTTTGGAGGTTCGCTGCCAATATCTATTTATACTGTTGACAGACAATCAGCATGGGTACGTTGGAGACGAGGCTGGGAATTAGCAACATCTGATATTGCGCATGCTGCTTATTCATATGATTTTAAATACCTAATACCAGAAACATCAGGAGCTATTGATGAAATAGGTGCTAGATCTCCTGTAATATCAGGTACATTTAAAGGTTTTCCTACTCCAAACAAAGAATTAGGAATGCATTGGACAGGGCTTATTGAAGCTGGTAATTTAAGATTTGATAATTTAAAAGATGTTAGTGGAGTTCGCCTAGCTGTTTCTGGTGAAGCAAATCCACAAACATTATTTTCTGGATTGTTGCAAGATAATCAACATTATTGGTATATACAATTATCCGGTACATTCAGCACAATAAGTGGCCAACAAGTTCCTTCTCCATTATTAATTACATTTTCTGGCGGCAATACAGCTAAGCCTATTGTTGGTGATATTTTAGAAGACAAAATTATTACTGTATCTGGAGAACCAATTGATAGTGAAAGTAGAGATCCTGCTAGTAACAAACGATTTGGTTTTGTACAAGCAGTATTAACAGGTATTGATGAATACCAAGGTATCTTACAATTTGAAAAAAGAGGCTCTATACAAAGCACAATTGATGGTGTACAAATTACACCATCACGTATTCCACCACATCCTAGTCGTTTTTTACAAACAGGAAAACGTTATTGTTGTACTTGTCAAGATTACACACGACGAGACTATGCTTATATTTCTACACTAGGTCAAAGAAAAGGAAGAAACTTTCCAGTTACTGCACCTGGTGCAACAGCACCTGGTCGTTATGAACAATTAAAAAATTTTGATAGGTTAACACAAGCTGCACAAATTGAATGGACTAGATATTTTGTTGAAAATAATTTGTTTGAATTAGTTGCACCTAGTGGATATGAATTAGAAGAAGTTACATCTGGTCAAGTAATTAAAAATATAGAATTACCAGAAAATCTTTACAGGGATTTTCCTGGTATTTTTGCGGATTTTGGTAATGTTTATATAAGAAATTTTGGAGATGATGAAAATTTTACTAGTGGTATTGCAGAAGGAATGCCAACATACAAAAACTACAAAGAAAGTGGAAATGTTATTTATGAACTTAGTGATGACTGGACGTTTACATTAAATCAATACAGATTTTGTAAGCACATTCAAGCACTACGTTTTATGCGTAATGAGTTTCCTGTTGAACCCTCTGATTATCCTTTTGCAACAGCAGAAGATCTTGTTGCTTGGGAAGATAATTTAATAGAAAAAACTGAAAAAGATCAGAAAAAAGCGTTTGAAAATTTTACATACTATGGAATGAGTCATATGGATGTACCACCATTTAATGTTGAATCTCCAATAATGGTATCTATGACACAAAAACTTTTTAATTTTCCCGCTCAATTTGTGCAGTTACAAAACTTTATTATGATTGACAAGAATGGCCAAGAATATTTCCCTGGATCAGGAGAAATGCCTACCAGTGAAGGTAATAAAAAGAATTTTTGATAAGCTGTATAATAGTTGTATTGGATTTACCATAAGTTAATCTAATCTGAGCATTAAAACCACCTTAAAAAGACAGATCAGTGTCTATAGTTTATTCAACATCAGACCGTAGCCATGTTGCACATGCATCTCCCGTCCGATGCTCGCATCGTTGACGAAATTTTTGGCCTTACAGGTACAACTAAATACAGCGACGAAGGCTGGCTTATGGCCATGGTCGCAACCTATGGAAAAACTCCACAAGAATTAAAAGGATTCACCTGGAACAACGACTATTCAATCAACATTCCAAACAAAAAACGACCGATTCAACCTGTTCATCCTCAATGGGTGTTTATTTTTCAACTAAAAGAAAAACAGCCTTCCAAGAAGAAAGGCTGGAGCGGTCTCTGCCATAGTTTAAAAACAATTCAACAAGAAGAACGTATTAAACTATCGATAGACAAAGTCCTTTTGGCACACAAGGTCCGCAAGGTTTACTACACACCAGTTAAGCAGCAGAAATCGAAGCGGCTTGCGACTGTGTAAGTAGCTTTTTCATTCGAGGAATATTCCAATAATACGTATCTCTTGACCTAGTAAGAGGTCCTGCACCATAGTGGTGACCAAGTTTTGCGGTGCCATTGTCACGCATCTGATGAAGTTCTTTGCGAGAAACTTCAAGAACACGTTCTGCTTTATGAAGTGGAACCCAAGAACTACTAATAGTTGTCATTGGTAAAGCTGTGTGCTTACAGATTTAAGTTAGGTTTGCAAGAAGTATTGTCAAGCAACTATACATTTTTTTAATGGCGGTTAATTTATATTAAGGAATAAACAGGTTTGGGAAATTTAGACTATAAATAGCCATTAAGAATAATATGTTCAAGACAGAGAACGAACCTCTCGCTCTTTTAATTGAACTAACTCCTCGACTCGCAAAGAAAAGATTTCGACAAAGTATATATGAAGCATGGAATTATAAATGTGGATATTGTGGCAATCCAGCAACATCATTAGATCACATCATTCCTAAATACCGTTCTGGTTCATCTAACTGTACAAATTTGTTGCCTTGTTGTCGTTTTTGTAATCATCACAAAGCATCAGCAAAAATGGAAGAGTGGTATCGCAAACAAGATTTTTTTGTAGAAGAAAGACTAGAAGCTATTATCAAATGGACGAAAGGCGATAAAATAGAAATAATATCAGAATTTGTCCTAGATAATCTAGGCTGTGCATAATGAGTCTTACATATACGGGTGGAGAACTTGGATATACAGAATATCCAAGTGATTACGCTACTAATTTAACAGCAGAACAAATTATAGAGCAAAATCCTGATGTTTTTACCAGCAGAACTGCATCAGATTATACAAATTCAGAAGAAGGAGGAATGCAAGAAAACTATGCTGGAACAGAGTTTATTACAAATCATCCAGATTACTCAAACTGGTCAAGTAATGTTAACAATCCATTAACCGGATCAAGCTATCAACAATGGGAATTAAAAACTAATCCTAATGAATGGGCAGATGAATATCCAGATAATAGACCAACAGAACAAACATTTTATGTTGCCTATAACAACAGAACAGATGAATATACAGGTGGCTATGGCTTAACTAAAGACGAAGCAAAAGAAGGAGCACCAGAAGGAGGAGATCCTATTAGAGTTATTGAAATTACTGTTGGTACAGGTAGTGGTATTGGACAAGCTTTAAATGCTGCTAGAGATCCTAGAGGTAATCCTATTACAGGGTTCAGAAATGTGCTTTCTGGTTTAAGAGAAGAAAGAGACAGACACGAACAAAATCAAAGAGACAATGAAGCTGCAGCAGGGCAAAGACAAGCTGCAATGGATCAATGGAATTATGAGAATGTTTATGAACCAGCTACTGCATATGCAAATTCATTAACATCAGAAGCAGCTACCTGGAGAGAAAATCAAGCTAACAACTGGAATGAAAATCTAGAAACCTATGCACAAAGTGTTGCAGATGAAGAAAACGAAAGAAATACTTTATTAAATGATTATGGATCCTCTTTGACTGAATGGAGCAGAGGCGTCAAAGACTGGGCAAGCTCAAGTCAAACAGGTGTATATACTTCAAATAGAAGCTATATTTATAACAATTTAGGAAGTAATTTAACTAATATTGTTAACAATTTAAATACTAGGGCTGAAGAATTAGGTCTACAACCTTTAATGAATGAAGATCAATTAAATAATATTATTGATAGCACAAAAAACATCTATGGTGCATATTATGCTGAACAACGAATAGGACAGCAATGGAATGGTGAAACCGATGGTGGTGCCTACGATTTAATTGGACAATTTGATTCTGACTATTATTTAAATACTCAAAACTCAAATTTAATTGATTATTGGAATAATGCTGTTGTAGATGAAGGAAATATTCTTAGTGCAGATAATGATTTAGATGTCACTGCAGCTTATGGAAGTTTAGCCAATATGGCTTGGTATGACTATACATACACAGGAAAAAATCAAGGCCTTAGAGGTTCTCAAGCAGGCTATGCACGAGAAGCAGAAGAATATGATGAAAGCTATAGCAGCATGACAGATGCTGAAAAACAACGAGTTAGAGATCAATTATTTGGACTTACGGGTGCAAATAATACTATTGAATGGGCAGAAAATATATTAGATCCATCATCAGATCAAACTCAAAGTCTTTTAGAAGGAAGAATAAGTTCTGCATTTAGTGAAGCAGATATAGAACAACAAGATAAATTTAGAGCTTTAGCTACAGATGTATTAGAAAAAGCAGTAAATGAATTAAATAAACAACAAGCAAGAGAAAGAGAACTAGATGTATATAGAGGATTACCAGGATTTAATGAAATTTATGGTTCTAGTCAAAGCCTTGCAGATAATATGTTAGGTGATATGAGAGGTTATTTAAATTTAGGGGGTATGCAATCAAGAGGTTTAGAAGAAAATTTAAGAGAAGGAATTGAAAACATTACAGGTATTGGAAGAGGAGCAAATGCTGAATATAATTGGCAAAAATGGATGGATGAAACACTTAAACCTTATTACGAAGGGCTAGAAGAAATAGAAGGTGAAAGAGTGGATGAAGACGGAAATAAAATTACTTATTCATTAACCAACGAAGAAGGAAGAGAGTTTATTACAAAATTTTTATCTGATTATATTACGCCGAGATTTAATATGTCTAAATCAATGTCTGAGTTTGTTAGTTACTTAGATACTTTAGATGAAGATGAACAGAATATATTTCAAACGCAAACCGCAATGAATCAATTAAAACAAACAGCAGAGTTGAAGGCACGGGAATATTTTGAACAACTTAGTGGTACTGAAGCAGGTTTTGACACAGCATTTTATATGGACCCTTTATCGCAACTTGATGAGTTAACAGAAGACGAATTAAATAGAGATTATACAGATGTAGAAACAACAAGAAGGAACTATGAAGAACAGAAAACAGCTGTACAAAGAGATTGGGCAGCAGCTAAGTCAAATGCAGATAGTAAAAGCGGAATACCAGAAGGCGCTAATGAATACAGTTGGTCACAATGGGCTTATTACTATGGTGTTGATATTAATAATGCAGATCAATTTGCAAAATTACATTATCAAATAGCTGGACAACGAGCTGGATTTGATCCAGCAAAAGATGTTTTTGATGTAAGAACTATTGATGCTTACATAAGTGATGTCATAGTAGATGCTATTGCAGACGAAAGAGTAGATATAGGAGATGCTGCTTTTATGCAGTTTGTTACTCCAGATGAATTTGCAACTGCACTGCTTGAAGGTATTGATCCTTTAGAAAATCAAGAAGAATGGGAGAAAGTTTTAGAATCATTCGGCATTGAAAATTTAGATGCAAGTTTAGAAGAAGTTAAAGAATATATTAAAGAAGCATTTGAAACAGGTGCTGCACAAGACATTCGTGAAGGTATTAAATATTTAAATGAAAGAAGAAAAACTGCAAGCCAAGAAAATTTAGGTGTTGATTATATTCAACGAGATCCACTAGAAATTCTTGGTGAACGAGGTGATATAGAAGTTGGTTCAGAAGCATGGAAAGATTTAATGATTAGTTATAATTTAGACGAGAATTTAAGCTATGACCAAGCTAGTCTTGCTCTTAGAGATATTGAAAGAGTAGATGAAGAAACCACTAATCCTTTATTTGAATACTTTAAATCAAATGGATATGCAGGAAGTCAAGATGATTTTTTAAATGAATTTTTTCCCGATGCATCATCAGATGAAATTGCAGATTTAAATTTTGTAGGTAGAGCATTGCAAGGTGGTTTTGGCATGAGCGATATTGACATGAGTGATCCTTTTGCTGCAATGTCTCAGTTTAATAGTTTTTTGGGAGATTCAGGGGATGATTTATACGGAAGAGATGATGACGATGATAATGAAAGAACAAATAATTATTTTGATGTATTTCCAGATGAAAGAGATTATGCGTCTAGTACTGGCCGTGGGATAATAGATACATGGACAGGTGGACTGTTTGGGTAAATGTCTAAACATAAAAAAGCAGCAACAGCAGCTAAATTAAATAAAGACAAAATGGCTTGCAATAAACCTAAAAAAACACCAAGCCATAAAACTAAATCGCATGTCGTAAAAGCTTGCGAAGGTGGGAAAGAAAAAATAATTCGTTTTGGTCAACAGGGTGTAAAAGGTGCTGGCAAAAATCCGAAGTCAGCCAAAGACAAAGCACGTAAGAAGTCATACTATGCACGGCACAATGCTCAAGATAGCAAGCCAAGTAAAATGAGTGCAAGGTATTGGTCACACAAGGTGAAGTGGTAATGGTTATTGGACGCTTACCCAGGAAAAGACTTCCTCAGGATGAATACAATAGAATTGCTGGTAGATACATGGAAGTTATTGCAAACCCTAATACAACAGATTTGCAAAAAGAACAAGCAATGTTTGCACTAGGCGAATTTCATTTAAAGTATGACATGGACGAAAGACCCATGGGGCAAAGCTAAATGGTAAATAGCGTTCAAATAGAGTTATCAACTGAAGATGTAAGCCACTTGTACCAAGCGGTTTGTGATGCATTAAAGTATTGGCCTGGTGGAGACCCAGAACAACAAGAATATTATCGACATTTAAAGATTTTTTTATTTAGTATAGTGTGTGAAATATCTTATGAAGATGACTAAAGAAAGCAACTTTATCCCTGCAAAACCTAAAAAAACTAAACAAGGGCAAGGAAAACATTCTACTCCTAAAGGAGATAAAAAATTACGACGAGGACAAGGAAAATAATGTAAACTAATGGCATATGCAGACTATTAATGTATCCATACACGGAGGCTTTATTAATCATTAAAACTTTTGAAGGTTTTAGCGAAAAAGCATACTTTGATCCAGATACAGGTAGTGATCCTTATACTATTGGTTATGGCACACAGTTTTATCCTGATGGGAGCCCTGTTAAAAAAGGACAGTATATAACACCAACAAAGGCTTTAGAATTTTTAAAACATGAAATAGAAGTTATTGGTACTCAAATTGAAGAATTAAATCTTGGCCTTGATGAAAATCAAGTCTGTGCTTTAGCATCATTTGCACACTCAGTTGGCTGGGATACCTTTTTATATTCCAATATTATTGACACATTAGATGATGAAGACTATAGCGAAACAATTAAAGAAATATCTTGTTGGATTTTTGATAACGATCACAAAGTAGTCGGTGGGTTAATCGATCGAAGACGCCATGAAGTTCGTTTGTTTATGAAAGAACAAGACGAAATGACTATTTTGTCTAAAGATATTTTGCTAAAAGCCTTTAGAGAATATACAGCTTCTAAAGGGCAAGTTGATGCTATCAGAGAACTTCAACAACATATCAGCCCCTATGCCCTTTCTAATTTTGCTAATAATTATGAAAAAGATACAGAATTACTAGATTTTTCTCTTGCCGAATTACAAACAATCTACCAACACTGGAAGTAGAATATCTAAAGCAATAATCTTCGATATGGAAGACAGTAGCCTAAAGCAATATCAGATGCCATTACATCTTCAGCTTGCAATGCGTAAAGCAGAATTAGCCTCTGAAGAGATGACTTGGGATCAAATGCGTATTGCCCTATTGAATTTATACAGTCGGAGATTACTAGAAATTCAAGCTGTACGCGATATTTTAACTAATGAAGGTGTAGAAGTTGAGTTTAATATTCCATCTGATATCGAGCTGCAAGAACTGGCTATTGCTAAATTCATGATGGAAGTTGATCCAGACGAATTAAAAAATGAATTAGAAGACGATGAAGAGCCACCTACAGTTTTCAGTTAGAATTTAGTGATAGCAATAAGTTTATGCTGTCAAATAATTACCGTCTGCGTCTGCAGTTTATCTGTAATCGAATTGCTAAATCTGAAGAAGTAAAACTAGATGATATGATTTGGGCCGAGAAGTTAGCAAAAGCTAACAAATCAGCCCTTTCTATGTTGAATCAAGCTCGCCGTAAAGCCCATAATCCTGATATGGCAGAAGGCGGTTTAGATGATTTTATGAACACTCTGGACCTTGGTGATCCAGATCCAGCAAACCATCGGACCACATTTAGCGGCCCTGATGATATTGCTCAATGGTTTAGCCAAGATAAAACTGATGATTGGCGTCAGCGGGATTAGTTATTTTGCAGCGCGACGTGCTTTACGACGAGCAACAGTACGATCAGCTTTACGAGCTAATTTACGTGCTGCTTTGGCAGTGTCTCTATCACCTGCTGCTCGTGCTTCTTTAGCAGTCGTTTTTGCACCTTTAGCAAGACCTTTCATTCCACCTCCGCCAGAGGCAGCACTAGCATTATCACGAACAAATTTGTTACGATCCCTAGTTGACATGTTTGCCAACATGTTAATTGTTTTTTTATCGTATCTAGGTTCAGAATCGTAACCAGCAGAACGACCAGGCATAGTTTTAAAATAACTAATAATTAGTCTAAAACAATTAACTTAGTTAAATACCATTGGGCTTTTTTAAGTGACTCAATACCCCCTTTATGTTTTTCTCTCCAGATATACTTGGCAACGTTACCTTTTAGGTACCCTTTATATTCTTCTGGCGTTAGCTGTGCTTCGATGGCTTCAATACACTCAATCCCACCCTCCGTGTAATGCGGAGGATGGTTGACATTATCTACTTCTTTAGTTGCCCAGGGGACTGGGCATACACCCCCAGGGCAATCCATTATTTCATTATCTACGACCGGTTGAAACCAGACACCATCCGGCGTTGATTCTCCTTTGCTAACTCCATTTCCTCCGGTGAAAGTTGTCCCATGTCCACCACTAATTGCCTTGGCTGTGGCATTGCTCCGTGCATTATTCCTTCCTCCATCGATGGAATCATTCCCGTTAACCCGCATCTTGGTTGTGCTCGTGGATCTACTGCTAAGTTAACACGATCTGACATATTTTCTTGCGTTACTGCTAAACCAGTATTGTATTGATCGTACATAGGTACATCATTAGCCTTATTGTCTAAAGGTTGACCAAAGGTATCAAGCGTAGTCATACGCTCTTTAAGGGTATTATTGTTACCCATAAAACTATTTAAAAAGCCCATCTTTAAGCCACGGTTTACCCTAATTATAATTGACATATGGCTTACTCACCTACTTACGACGCATCTAAAGATTCTGGAACGTCAGTAAAGTTTAATTCTGATCTTAATCCTGAAGATTCGTATGATGTTGACCTACGTTCTTTAGATCCAGTGGAACGCAGGACCGCACGTCTAGGTGATGCGGCGGGTGAAGCAAAACAGAATCGTGTTGAAAAGTCGCTGAAAGCAGCTCGTAGTGCTGGTAAGTTCCGGAAAAAACGGATGTATGATCAGCCATATACAGATAGATCAGGAGCATTGACGGGTTTTACACAAGGCGATGATTTTCCTTATGCAGGCTCTACGAATTATGCAGATAAACCTCAAGCCACATTTGGTAAGTTTTAAACCTTGCTAAATACTACTTCAGCCGGCTGTTTCTGATACTTTCCTTTACGCTCCTGGTAACTGGTACTGCATGGTTTACCACGATAAAACAATAGCTGACATATTCCTTCGTTTGCATAAATACGATTGAATAAAGGCGTGCAATTACTGATTTCTAAAGTTAAATGACCTTCCCAGCCAGCCTCAGCAGGTGTAATGTTTGCCATAATTCCTGCCCTTGCGTATGTACTTTTGCCCACTGCGACAACGGTAACGTCGCGGGGTAAAGCCAAGCGTTCAACAGCAACGCCCAGACAATAGCCAAAAGGAGGAAGAATAAAATAGTGCCCTCGCTCATCTTTATGAAGCTCTGTCTCCTTTAAAATATTTGGATCAAAGTTTTTAGCGTCACACATTCCGTGCTGGACACCGCCGAATAAAAGACACTGACTAGGTGACAAACGAATGTCATAACCATATGAGCTAAGTCCATAGCTTAGCAACCTAATACCATTTTGCTCATTTATAAGACGATCTGAGAAGGGTGAGATCATGCCATCTAAAGCTAGATTTTTAATCTCTTGGTCGCTTAAAACGCTCATATTTCATAAGCAGTTTTATAACTCTACAGTAAAACTCTGCCCTTTGGTTGATAGGTTTCTACAAAACATTGGGTTGATTCTTCCACGTTATTGCGTGGCTGCAAATAAACAATCATTGATGTTGCAGTGTTCTGACGAGTAAACTTATCTTCATGAAAATAATGCCTAATTAAAGTAGGCCTGCTAGCCATAATGCAAACAGGATGATCAAAAATATCTTGACAATACATAGCCATGTCCATGTAGTTTGTAAAATAAATACCGGATTCAATTTCACCAGACAACCACTTACGCTTTAAGGCTTTCCACCAGATTGCCTGACCTGAAATCAATGTAGGCGATAGGCCCCTTGTTGTCTTCCAACGTTGTGACTTTTTATGCCAGAAATAAGATTTAGCAGGAGGGAATAGGTAAACATTCCCATGCCACTCCTGCTCATTCAAGCCATCATCAGTAATTGTATAGAAGTTCTTTGCGTTGACATACTCATTAGCAACCTTAGAACTAGCTGGATCTAAGTCAATACCACCTAGTACATAATGAGCTGAATCAACTAAATCACGATTAGTGATCCATTCAAAATCTTCAACACGTTGATTGCCGCGTTGTAGTCCCATTATTCTTGTTTCTCTTTCTCGTAATCTACTTCAAAATAACGGGTGCCACGTTCATCCCAGATCATGTAACCAGCTTTCTTCATTGGATCAATTTTCTGTGCAGCACAAAGAATAACCTCTAGGTGATCACGAAACTCTTTGGATTCAGAATCTTCTTTTGCCTGGTTCAGTTGAGGCAATGTCAGCCAAAACATTCCCTTGTCTTCTGCTCCTGGTTGCAAGACCATGACTCCAGGTCCTACTCTTTCCCAAAAGTCTTTAAAAAACTTACCCATATCTCCTAAAACTAGCTTAACAACTGAGTCTAAATACTCAGCTTTGCCATCTTTACCCAGGACTTCCTGCAGCATCTCCTCTCTTTGCATCTTTTAAAAGCCCTTGTTTCTTTAATACTGTTAACATTTTAGGCATTGGTTGATAGATAACGACCATTTTGCCAAGAATTCCACGTTTTTTTATTAGATTTCCATTGCTATCTTTCATTTTAATAAACTCTTGAGACCTAATTAAATACTCAGCAACACAACGAAGCCTCCGCTTTAAAGGTAAATCTGCATTAGGAAAACGAGAACAAATTGTTTCTGGTTGCATGTCTTTAAATGCTAACCTTAATCGATTTGCTAATGTCGTATGACTATTGGGATCTTCTAATTCAAACTCTTTAATAGATTGAATGTATCTTCGCATAATCCGTTCATTAAACGAACCTTGCGGTGGCACAAACATATCTAACTGTTTAGCTAAAGCCTCTGGTAATAATTCATGATAATTATCAAATGTAAGGGCATCTATATGGATACCATCGAAACGATGGGGCATTAGTCGTCAACATCAGGAACATTTGGATTTGGAACGTTGTCCAGATCTGGTCTAGCTTTACGGCTATATAGTTTGGAACCATTTTTATCAAAACTTCTTAATGTTATTTCCTCGCCTTTAGCAAATGAAAGTATTAGATGATTCCAAGGAATTCTAATAATTTGTTTACGAGGACCTACAGGAATTGTAATATAATGCACGCCTTGTGTCCAACCATACCCGGTACCTTTTTTTCCTTGAAGAATCCAGTTGCGAATGGTTTGGTCACTAACTGCTAATCGACGAGCACACTCTTCTGTTGAAATGTATTCATCAGCATAAATCTCAGGAGAAACCTGATCCGTTTCTCCATCTTTGTAGCGACTATGCCACATAGAAGCAAGAATGTTACGAATGCCTTTTAATTCAGAAGAAATGTCTGACAATTCTGTCGACATGGTTTCTAAAACTGCTACAGTTTCTATACATTAACGGTTTCACAATGGAAGAGCAAGTAACTGCTAGCAATCAGCCAGGCGCTTATTATATTGATCCCAACGGACAACGATTTGAAAATCCTGTTGAGTTTTCTGCTGCCACTGAAAATCAACCTCAGCCTTCTGTTCAGCCACCAACTCCATCAGTGCCTAATTTTGAAGCGATGAGACAAATGGCAATGCAACAAGCTATTCAACAAATTAAAACACAACAAAGAGTAGCCCCTTCTACTCCATCTACTTCATCACAATCTAGTTATATACCAGCGCAACCTGTAACTCAACAACAAAATCAATTTCCTTCTACTCAAGTAAAAACAACTAAACAAAGACTAACGAGAGCTGAGTTACTAGTTGTTTTTGTTATGGCTTGTATTGCAGTAACAAGTGTACAAGCAGTATGGAATTTTACTTCAAATATTTTGCCACGCATTGAAATTAGATCCAATTAACTCCAACTATAATTAATAGAATAGGTTGGAAGTTGTGGTGTGCCGAATCGCAGGATAACTCAGTTTCCGGTCATACTACCACCGGATATTAATGATTTAGATCTTCTGACGTTAGTACACGTCTTTGAGATTGATCCTGCATTGCGTAATAAAAAAATTACGTTTGCAAATTTTCGTACATATTTAGATCAGTATTATATAAATGTAAATGAAGTTGATCCATTTATACCTGGAAATGTTATTATTTCTGGCTATTTAACTGTCAGTGGTGAAAGCAATTTTGAAAACGTTGTTAATTTTCATAATAATGTTGCTTTTCAAAAAAATGTAGTTGCATCAGGTAATTTTAATACCAGTGGCAATTTAAATGTTGCTAGTGGAATTACTGCCACAGAACTTGATATTACTCAGATTAATACAACAACAATTGAAGCAGCAAGTGGTTATTTTGTAATAGCTAATGGTACTACTACCGATTTTGCTAGTGGTTATTTTGATTTTTTATCAGGAACTAATGTTACTGGTGATTTTGTTGATATTGGCTCTGGTACTATTAGCCAACTTAGTGTTACTCAATTTCTTGATGTAACAAGTGGAAACTTTGATAGTCTTGTTGTTAATGATTTCACTGTTACAGGCAGTGCAACTATTACTGGTGATATTAATGTTACTGGTAATTTACAACTCAATAGCCTTGAAGCAACTGGCACAATATCAGGTGCCACTATTACAGGTGACCTTGGTCAATTTAATCAACTAATTACACAGAGTGGAACATTTCAAAATATTTATACAAATAATTTAGAAGCGACAGGCACAATATCTGGAGCAACAATAACAGGCGACTTGGGTGAATTTAATCAAATTAATGTTAATAATTTAAATGCATCTGGACTGCAGTTTTCAGGTGATCAAAATATCAGCGGTACTTTAACAGTTATTGGTGATTTATTTATTAGTGGTGAATCTTATTTTGCAAGTGGTATCAGCATTACTGGGGCTGTTTCTGGGCAAACAATTTTAGCTCAAACAGGAGTTATTAGAACATTAACTGGAGTTCAAACACTTTCAGGCACAAGTAGCGGTACGATTACTGGATTTGATACTATTTATTCTGATAACGTTAGAATTTCAAATGATTTACGTGTAAATGGAAAAGGTTTATTTTCATCAGGAACGGCAAATGCACCTAGTATTTCTTTTATAAATGATCAAAATACAGGATTTTACAATAACTTAAGCGAACGTATTAGTGCATCTTGTAATGGAACTAAAGCTATAACAATTGAATCAGGTACAGGAAACAGTGAAGGCCGTTTTGTCTTAACAATTTGGAGTGCATAAAGTAGAATACATCTATATGTGTTAAGCGTTAAAAAGAACCATGGCTCAATACGGTGAAGTTCGCGTTGACTATATTACTTACACGACTGGAGTTGCTCCTAATGAAGGAAATGCAACTGCGTATATTTCTGGTTTAGTTAATAATCCTACATTTAATGGAAATATTTCTGTTAATGGAAATTTAAGTGTTCAAAATATTTTAACTGTTAGTGGAAAATCTTTTTTTGAAGATGATGTTTTAGTTGACAGTGCTTTAACTATAAGTGGAGATACACGCATTCAAGGAGACGTTGTTTTTGCAAGTGGTATTGTTGTTAGTGGAGATACAAGCATTCAAGGAGACGTTGTTTTTGCAAGTGGTATTGTTGTTAGTGGTGATAGCTATCTTCAAGGTAATCTTGGGATTGGAGTTACGAGTACTTCAGGAAAAGTTCATATTAGTACCACTGATTCAACAAATTCGCCAAATTTACTATTTCTAGAAAACCTGGGAACAGGTGACGATACAGGAAGTACTATTTACTTCAGAAATCGTACTGGAACTGCTTTTACTGATTGCACGATTCAAAGTTTAGGTTCGTCAACAGACAATTCAGAATTGTTGTTTTCAACTGAAGAAGGAGCGGGTCCTGTCGAACGGATGCGCATAAATGCACTCGGAAATATTGGGATTGGAACTATTTCGCCTGGTTCAAAACTTACCGTTCAAGCATCTGGGACTCAACAATCGCTTTTTTCTGCGCGAGCAAATAATGGTTCTGGCGGAGGAATGGTTCTTCAAACTGATGCGTCTGACGATGGTTTATTAAGGCTTTATGACTCTGCAGGTGCAATCAAAACACAATTAGATACGGATGGCGGTGACAACTATATCGCGGAAGGAAGTGTTGGAATTGGAGTTACAAATCCTGATTCTGGACTGCACGTTAAAACTCCCGGAGGCGAAGAAGGTCTTACAGTTGCTCATTTTCAAAGAACTACTAGCGGTTATACACGAGTAATAATTGACAACTCAAGTGGTGATGGTGGTGCGATTGATGGCATCTCTGGAGGTGGACTTAGTTTTTATACTCGAAACAATAATCAAACAGGCTCAGAGCGGATGCGGATTGTTCCCTATACAGGGAACGTTGGAATTGGCACAATATCGCCAAGTGGCTTGCTACATTTGGCAGGATCTGCCGTCAGTTTGTATTTTGAAGATACAGCTTCTAGTAATACGCTTTCAAGGATTTACAAATCAGGCAGCTCTTTATTAATTAACAGCCGTCACACAACTGCAGGGCAAATTGTATTTAATAGTGAAGATTCATCTGGTACTGTATCCGAACGGATGAGAATCAACGACACAGGAAAAGTAGGAATTATGAATTCTACTCCTACGTTTTTGTTAGACGTAGGCAACACCACCAACGCCTTGGGCACAACTGCAGGCGATAAATTAGATAATTTGAGACTTATATCTGATACCACGAATCAGGATCGTTTAAATTTTACATGCAGAAGAAATGCAGATGGTACTAACTGGCAAACAGCAAGGCATAGAATACAAAGACATATTGATGCTGTATTTGCCGGTTACATTGAATTTGGGGGCTTCAGTAATGATTCTCCAGAATTATTTACTTTTGGCAATAGCAATACTGAATTGATAACGATAGACTACGAAGGAAACCTTGGCATTGGAACTAGTAGTCCTGCTCAGTTGCTAGAGCTGTCTTCATCTGGTCCTAGATTAAGAATTACAGATAATAATACTACTGCTTCTACGTCGACTTCTTACCTTGAATTTTATGGCAGTGATGCAAGAGCTGGAATTATTTATACAAATTCTAATGGATTAAACATCCGGGCTGATAACAGTGGTGGAGGAGATCTTCTTTTTTGGACAGGAACTGCTGAGAAAATGCGTCTTACCGAAACCGGCAATCTCGGCATAGGCACGAGTAGTCCGGACGCTAAATTGGAAATAAATGAGCTAAGTAGTAGCTCAACTCCGGCCAAAATAAAATTTGTAAATGAAGGAGAAAGAGGTGTAACAGTAGGTTTTGTTAATCACAACGCTGCTCCTGATTTTGCCATTTCTAGTGGGGACCAATCAGTTCACTTTCTTTCCATAAGTAACAATGGCAGCGCCAGCTTTACTAGTGCAGTTACAATCGGTGGCGACCCCAGTGCAGGAAATGCAGATGGTGTTAAATTATTTCCTGCTGGTGGGATCAGAGCAAGCCGGACTACTAGTACAGGAGCTGTGTTTGGTGGATTTACAACTGGAGCATCTGGAGCTACTTCTCAGATACTTGCAAACGGAACCGCCTTATTTGCTGGCACCGTATCAGCTCAAGGTTCTGTTTTAACGTCTGATCAACGTTTTAAAGAAAACATTACTGATGCAAACTCTCAACTTGCCGATATAACCGCGCTTGGCAAAAAACTGCGCAACTGGGATTGGACTGCTGATGCACCTGTTGCAGATAAAGACACACGCTTCCTTGGTCTCGTTGCACAAGAAGCTGAAATAATCTGCCCTGGTATTGTTAAAACCATTGCCCGCACCAAGCAAGGTGCTGAGTTAACTCCTGAAACTACTGACGAAGAAGGTAACGTCACACCAGCTACCTACGAGGAGCTGGACGACAGCTACAAGGGCATTAGTAATGACGTTTTAATCATGAAACTGCTTGGTGCTGTTGCTGAACTTTCGGCCAAAGTTGCAGCTCTTGAGGCTGGGTAAGTATATTTAATCCTGCGATAATTAGGGTTTAAAATTAATTAAGATCTTAAATTTGTTTAATCATGGCAAACACTTACATTTGGAAAATTAATGAATGCAATCGAATTCTATCTAACGGAATGATTAAAACAATTCATTATGCAGTGAATGCTACTGATGAAAATAAAACAGACACTGTCGGTATGTATGGTTCTGTTGGTCTTGAGCCTGCAGATGAAAAAGACATGATTCCTTATGAAGATGTGACAGAAGCGCAATGTATTTCATGGACACAAACTGCTATTGGTGGAACAGAAAAAATTGCAGAGCTATATGCTTCTTTAGATTCAGAGCTTGTTTTAAAGAAAACTCCAATTAACGGTTCAGGTTTACCTTGGTCTACTCCTGAATTAAATTAGTTTATTGCGCATTTAAAAAATAATTGTTACACTGAATTTGCTTTAAATTATTTTTATGTCTTGTACAAAATCAGAATTAATTTCTGCTATTAATTCTTATGCAGCAGCACGTACAACAAATGATGTGACACTACAACAGTTTTCTAGCCAGCTTATTAGCGAATGCCTAGAGACACTTGAATTTACACCTGAAAAAAAAGAGGTATTAAATGACGATCAATCTGAGTAAAGCAGCTAAATATTACAAAGAAGAATCACATCAATTAGCTGCTTGGAATTGGCTTGAATCAGTATTGACGGATGAGCAGTTGGATGAATTTGCAGAGCTTTATCGCGCTGGCCCTGCAAATCCAACTGAAGAAATTATCACGCCTCAGATAATGCAAGAACTTACTGGTTATTCTGCTAGTAAATTCGATGCAACTTTTTGTGGTGATTTTAATAAATTATTAATGATAACAGGTTTTGCAGAACATAAACCAGCTATGTGTATGTTAATTGCAAATCTTGCGCATGAAACAGGGAATTTTCGTTGGATGAAAGAAATTGCAGATGGGACTGCGTATAATAATCGTTCTGATTTGGGTAATGGTCCAAATGACGGACCTAAATATAAAGGATCAGGAGTTTTAATGCTGACAGGAAAATTTAATTACACTCGTCTAGCTGCTGAATTACATGATCCACTTATTGTGGAACGCGGATGTGACTATGTTGCTGAGCAATATCCTTTCCGTTCTGCTTTAACATGGATTAAAGATAATGATCTCTTAGGTATCTGTCTTGGACAAGGATTCGATGCATGCTGTTACAGAATCAATGGAGGATGGAACGGAAAAAAAGATAGAGATAACAAATGGAAAATCACCAAGAAAGTTTTTAACGTCTGAAGGGATTATCCTTGCAGTTATTGGTTTAGGATTTTGGGGTGCGGCTTCTATAGTTTTATTAGTAAATAAATTAATTAATTAAATGAAAAATAAAAATTATAATATACAAGTTAATGTTTGCTGGGAACTTGCTAAACATCGTGAATGTAAAACAATGTCTAAAGAAGAAGCTTACAATCTTAAAAATTGGTTAGATAAAAACCAAGGTTTTTGTTATTGGTTTCAAGCCTTAGATAATTAGTCTTTCCAACCTGTTTTTTCTTTATAATCTCTAATAGCTTTATCAATGCGAGAACCTGTTAATGCTTCATTTTTACGACGCATTAATTCATCTTTAATTCTTTGTCGATTACTTCTCAAACTCCATGTCGCAAGAAACACAGAGTCTGGAGGAGTAATCCCTTTTACTTTTTTACAGACGGCTTTAATTGAACTAAAGCACGTAAAATCAATTGAACAACACTATTGTCTTTAAGAGGAGATAAGGCAATAATTTCAGATGCAGCTGCAACAATAATCCAAGTAATTGGATTCGCAAGTAAATCGTGCATAATAAATAAAAACCCTACATTTCTATTCTAAACATCAAAGATTTTACATTCAGGTGCCCATGGCTCATCATCACAAAATTTTTTAAATTCATCGGCAGGTTTATTTGTTTTTTTTATTTTTTCTTCTGCTTGATATTGTTGTTTCCAATACTCACTGATAATATCAGGAACTAAATTAAACACGAGAATACACGTTTTGCAATTATTCTACTGCGTAAGGTATGAAAAATGCAGGAAAAGCACCTATATTTTCTCTAGCCCAAGCTTCTTGCCATAATCCTAAATCATGATCAAATGTTGTTAATACCCAATTTTCTGTAGCATCTAATAAAATTCTGTTATCTTGATCATTAATATTAGGAAATAACGGTCCGATATACCAAGTTAAAGCTTGTAATTCTGGATTTTGATTATTGACTTGTACAGCTACACCATTTTGGATTTGTGTTATATTTTCTGTAAAACCATTAATAGTATCTAGTGTTACGTCTGACGTAATTAGCTGAGGTATTTGTTGATATAAAGTTCCAATATCAGTTGCAGTTGAAGCTTCTTGCAACATAAATGAAGTTGATGGATCTTCATTTAATATGAATTGAGTATCGTCTGATGGGAATTCAATAACAAGTCCCACACCATAGGTTAAATATTCATTACGTATAGCTGAAACACAAAGAAGATAATTACCTGGTGCCAATGGATAGAACATTTCATTGTTCTTACTGGCAAACGAAGCATTAAATGTATTGTATAAATCGGATTGAGCACCAGCCACTTGATCCCAATATCCAGTTGATCTATCGTTAATTAAACGACCTTGTATAGGTGTTTGATTTTGGCTATAAATAGAAGTAGTAAAACGTACACTTGTTTGATCGTATCTATTATTAATGGGGTTAATATTTTCTGTTCCTAACTTACTTCCAGACTTAATAACAATAAGCCAAGCTGGTTTATCTATAGTAATTTGAAACCAATGATTGTATGTATATTCTCCATAACCACCTGATATAATTTGATTTTTAGCGCCAAGATCTCCAATCAACAGACGCAAAGAAGTCCGAGTAAAAGTACCTAGATTTAATGGATTGTGTTGAGAACGTTGTCTCTGCGATACCGCCATCTAACCCATGCTTTATCTTCTATTCTAAATTGCTGAAATCGTAGGCCTATATTCTTGTTTAAGTAAATCTTCAATGCGATAGTTTTTTAAATGTCTATTTAATAATAAGTTTATCTTTCGATCATCTCGGTTTAAATCTAAATAATTAAACATCTTCCGTGGTGTTGCATCACGATTATAAATTGTGGTGAGATGAAGTGGATTACAACAAGTTGGATTAGTACAGCCAGGTAGATTAGTCACAACTTCTTTGCCTGTATCTCCCCAAAATAAAGTGTACATGATTTTTTTTAAAGTCAATTTGTTTGGCGCAATTTCTTTTGCATTTTGTTTGTAGTCAGGAAATGCAAAACGTTTTGGTTTTCCGTGTCGATCTAAAGCTGTTACAGGCCAGCATTCTTTAGGATTGCCAACATCAATCATTTCTAATGCTTTGACTGCATAATGAGAAAAATCTTCATGTACATAATTGATATCTAAGCCGCATAAACCAGTTTGTATTTTTAACACGCATTGATAACACCAGTGGTGAGTGCTGTCTCTAATCGTATGCTCGTAAGGGCAAGGTAATCCTCTATAAAAACCTTGATCTTTTAAATCTTTTGACCAATCTAAGAGACGAAAATTTTTTCTTTCTTTTATTCTCTGTTGTGTCAACCAAGACTTGGAATTTGGGTTAGCCATATTTCATTTGGTGCACATCAAGATTACCATGGGTGCGAGTGTGTCAGTTGTGTAATTGACTTTTCTTGTTGTAGTTTTTAAAGCTGGAGGGGGTTTTCTTTTTAAGTATAGAAATCTGTACATTGTGGTTGTGGAAACCCTGTGGAATAAAGCACACAATGTACAGTTTTCTATATATCTAAAGAAAACAAGGGTCAAGACCCAACAACTACATTTATTTTGTAGCAACAGGAACCTTTTTACGTTTCTTGGGTCGCTTCAAAACAGGAACTTCTAGCTCTTCTGCAGGCGTTAGAAGCTGATCAAACTCGTTTTCAAACTGTTGGGCGATCTGAACCCATTGGTATTTAGGGTCAGTTGCACGGTCATAGCAGGCTTGCGCTACTTGCTTTCTGCAGGATTCGTCGTTGTACAGAGTATTGAGGTGCTCGACAAAGTGTTTTGTACTAGGGATGGGCATGTCACGGTTGTAGTTCATGTCTACGTCCATGAAAGCGTTATCAATTAAAAGACCTGCTCCTTCAAAAATTTCTTTGCATGATGTGTGATTAGGAACAACTTGAGGAACATGACAAGCAGCATGTTCATGATTGACTAAACCATGGCCTTCTCCTTTGCAAGTATTAACACCTACATCACAAGCATTATAAATAATGTTTAATAATTCAACTGGGACAGCAGGAGGAGATGGATTATTAGTGGTCATAATAATTCGATTATTTGGATCAAGTCCATACCTACGCATTTGACGACCAAATAAATTCATAACATCCCAGCCCTGATCTTTTAATCCCATGTGTAAATAAAGTTTGGTATTTGGTTTATCTACTGCAAATTGAGCAAAACCATCAATAGTAATATCAATGCGTTTGCGAGCTTGATTACGATTGCCATTAAAAACAATAAAAGAATCTTCTGGCAAGCTAAGACGTTTACGACATTCAGCTTTATCTAATTCATAAAACTGATTATCTGTAATGCCATGTGGAATTACAGTAACAGGCTTATTAACTCCTGCAGCATGAAATTCTTTGGCACCAAATTCCGTATAAGTAATGATGCTATCCCACATAGAAGCAAAGTCATTGAGGACACCAGTCCAGCCATATGAGTCCATTGGCATGTAGGCACAGAACTTAAACCGGCCTTCTGCATGAAAATCTTTAATTTGGCTATAAAGCTGGTTAACAATCCAGGCATCATTGTTAATAAAAACAATGTCAGGTTTTTCCGCATCACAGACTTCACGTATGCGTTGTACACCAAAAGGTTCTGTTGCAAACCGATTGGATGATGGATACATTTTAAAATCTTTTTGAAAGATACTTGGATCACCCCACCAATTATTGCCTAATACTACAATTTCATATTTATCTTTTAATCTAGTAATTAAATTTTCTGTTACGCGAGCAAATCCAGTACGTGCAACAATGTCACCACTCCAAAGAATTTTTCTTTTAGACATTAAAAAGGACACTAATTGTGTCCTTATATTAACTTATTTTTAAATATTTATGACCCTAACCGTATTTAAAGACGGTGCCCATTCAAGAAATATTTCTTTCCATTTATCAGGATCTTCTGCTGCTTCTTGTACTGTTGGAAAATAATTATATCCATGAGCACCAGGTTGTTGTTTAATGAGTCGTTGTTCACTATCGGTGCCAATCATCCAAGCAGCATTAACGGTTGCTGAATTAGTGTAATCTTTTTCGGGCCAACTAGATCTAAGGCTGATGCCTTCTATCCACCATGTAGAACGATTTTTATAGAATTTGACATTTAATCCAAGAACGTTTTGCAACTCGTCTTGCAACCAAGATCTAAAACGTTGTAGTCCCATAGCATTGCCTTTACTGGAACTAACGCTATAAGCATAAGCTAAATAATTAGGAAAAATTTGATCCTCCCAGTGACAATATAAATTTTTAGAAGTTTTGCTGTCTGAATCACGGTTTTCAATCTTACGTCCAAAACGATGGCGACCAGCTGGATTAAAAACAACATTGTCAGTTAACCAAGCTTTTTGAAGATTAGTTGCAGAATCAACAGCTTCTGAAAATATTTTAAGTTCATTGCTGTGCATTTCTGTATCCATCAATAAGCTACGCATTCTGCCTTCTGGCATTTCAAGTAACCAATTAATCAATCCTGGTAGCTCTGGTGCAAAAGTGCCAAAAGAAATTGAACCTTCTTTGTTAAATTTATTTGAAATTAATTGTACTTGTTCGTTAGCTGTACCTTTAAATTTTTTGCTGAAAGGTATGGTAATTCTTCTACGTCTTAATCCTGATGTTGAATCAGTGGTTGCAATCACTTCATTGGCTGTAACAATACAAAGACCTTTGAAAATGAAAGGCGGTATTTTTGTGCCACTATTTTTATGTTCAGCTCTAAGGGGATCTCCACCAGTCATTGCTTTGAACTTAGAAACATCTCCAGCAAAGCGTTCTACATCATTAAATAAAATCAATCGTGAATCAATAAATCGTGCTGATTCAAAACGACTACGTAAATTTTCAAAATCAGTAGCAACTGTATTTTCTAGTCCTACCAATGCAGTGCATAATGAAGCAAAAGTTGATTTACCTGTTTTACCTGGACCAACAACTTCTAAAAAACGCTGGATGTCATATGCACCAACTAAGCATGCACGAAGCCAGGCTCTTAAAACTTCAACAATAGTTTTGTTTCCATCTTGTACTTCATATAACCACTTTTGAATTTGCGGACACTTTGCGTTTTCATCATAGTTGTATGGAATTTTATTTGTTAAACGATATTTTTTGTGGTGTTCAAAAGTTTCACGACTGGTTATGTCAACAACAACATTATTAAAGCAGCGTAAGTTTGAATTAATATTCCATTCATTATCATCTCTTAAATATCTTGATAGTGATTTAGTGACTGAAACTACACGAGTATTGTCCCAGCCTTTAGGTAAATGACTATCAACTAATGTATAAAAAATATTTTCAACTTTAGCTTCGGCTTCATCTTTTTCTATTACACGCCAATACCCATTTTTATATTCCATAAAGTTGTTATGAGTAGTAGAAAAAACAATATTGCCATTAAAAATTTGAGCTAGAGTAAGAACTAATTGATTGTCAGGTGCATTAGCCTTGCTACGACGCCCAGTGTTTTCACGTTGTTCAGCTTGTTCTTCTTTTTCGTATTGTTCTGCTGCGTGTATTGCGTTGTGAAGAAGTTGTGCCATTGGATCTGTTGATTGAAATTTAGTGTAAGCTTGTTCTTGTGCATCAAGAAGTTGATTAGAAGGTAAAAATGCCTCTATAGCTGCTGCATTAAACTTAAAACCAGCTTCTTGTGCATGATGAAAAAGAGTGCCAATACTGGTGCCACGTCCACCACCAAAACTATTCCATTTATCTAAGGTAGTTTGTGGATCATATTTATCAGAAAACTGTGAATATTTATCCCATAAATCATAAAGATTGTCATCAAAATCATGAATAGCTTGACCCATTGTAATCCACATATCGTAATCATCCATGAAGCCATGGTCTGCCATATGTTTTAATGCTTGTTCCATTTCATAAATAGTACGTTGATCTCCCATTTTTACTTCAACAGCAAACTCTGAAGAGTAAACGCGTTGATGATTTGACTCTGGCTTGCCTTGTTTTAAATTTTTTAGTTTAATAAAATTAAGTAACCAAACAGGAAGTTCTGGAAGGTTTTTTACATATCGAAAGTCTTCGTTTTCTTTTGTGAAATACCCATCAGTGTCTGGGTGGAATCCCATAAGGACTCCTTGGTGACTATTGCCACAGAGTATTTCAAGCTTTTCATTAGGAACAACAGGCTTAGTAGCATATTTACTGCGTAGTAAATGTTTTTTATCACTTTTTGGTACTTGATAAAGTTTACGTTCGCGCCCTGGTTTGCCGGAAAGGATGGTAAGTGTAGGTGGCAAGCTAAGAGAAATATTAGAAGTTCCTGAAAGTTCTTCAATAACAGGCCAAACAGACTCACCATCAATATCGACCCAAACGAGAGTGAACGGATTGTTGTAGTGGTTGCCTGCAATTAAACCAACGGCTTTAGCTTGCCCAGATTCTAGTTCTTTTTGAATTTGTGTCTTGTCATAGGGATGATTTTTCCATGCATTAATGTATGGATTTTTGTGATCACCTATAGGGGTTAAAGCCCAGTCATCAGGAATGTAGTTAAGATTTATTTCACCTGGTTGTAGTGTTGTCATGTGAATTATATGGGCCTTTGTATTCTATCTAGCATTCCCTTGACCGCAGGCCATTCTGTACATTTGTGAGTAAGAGCTGATTGGATTAGAATAAATAAAAAGAACTAATAAAAAATGGTTAATCCTGTATCTTCTCCGACAAATTTTTTAAATGGATATGTTGATGGAATAGATTTTGATAAATCAAATATTGAGAATATTAAAAGCAAAACGGCTGAAAAGCTAGAAGCACTTAGTAAGCAACGAGAAGAGCGAGACAGTTCAAGTGATATATTGACATCTAATTATACACAAGATTTAATAGAAGGAGGAATTCTTCCTGGTACTGAAGGATATGTTTCAGCTACGCAAAAAGATGCAGATCGAAGAAGTGGTGATTTAGCAATTCAAGATTACTTTTCTGAAGAAGAAATGGCAAAAAGAAATGCTTCTTATGAAAATATTCTTCGAATGAATGATGAAGTTGCAGCTGATCGTAGAGCAGCTAGACAAGAAGAAATATTTGGTGACGGAGGAATGTATGAACAAATGATACAAAAACGAAACGAAAATGCTTATGGATCAGAAAAAAATCCTTATGCAAGTATTTTAGATTATATGCCAGAAGAAGACCCTAGAGCAGTAGATAAAGACACTAATAATAACAATGATAATGACAATGGTAATGCAAATAACGCAGCTTTACCAGAATTAATAGATAGACCAGAAGGGGATCCTTTAACTACTGAGTTATACAATGCAGCAACAAATAAACCTGAGTTTAACAAAGATGTATCTTTTGATGGTCGAGATTTTGATTATTTCTTGCAACGTGCACAGTCTATTAAAGCAAATATAGATCCTGATGATGATGAAGGAGGAACTACAAGTTATGCAAGTATTTTAGATTTAACTCCAGAACAACGTTTACGTAATGAATATACTTATAACGATCCAAATAAAGCTGATCTTTATCAAAGATTACAAGCTGAAGGTTTGTCAGATGATGACATGCTTAAAGCAGCTCAATCAGCTGGACTTACTAATGTAAGAACAGGTGAAAAAGGAATGGATGATTTTAATCAAATCATAGATGCTTATAACAAAGGTTTTTATGAAGGAGATGAATATGGTAATGGATCGTTAAAATCCGAACAAGATTTAATTGATTGGTATAATTCCCAAGGAGATGATCTCAAAAATATAAATCTTAAAAAGGCACAAAAAAAAGCTGGCTATGAAACTTACGATAATGAAGAAGATGCACAAAAATTAATGGAATTCCTTGGTAAAAAATTACAGCGGCAAGGAATTGCAGGTGAACCAAATAAAAAAGACATGAAAGCTTTCAATAAACAAATGAATAAACTTGACAAAATGTTTGGTAACACAATTACTTATAAAGAATATAAAAATGCGTTAAAAGATAATAAAGCTTCAGATGTTAATTCGTGGATGAAAGACTATATGGAATTAGGTGGTGGAGTAGGTAAAAGAGTACAAGACAAAATAGGAGATAAAAATAAAATGCCTAGTAATGATCTACAAGATTCTGTTGATTCTAATTATTTCCAAGGAAACTATGGGAATATGTTAGGCAAGCCTAAAGATGTCGTTTATACAACAGAATTTATAGATTCAGATGGAGATAGTATTGATGATCGATTCCAAGCGGCTCCTGGACTTCCTCAATTTAAAGGTAAATTTGGAATGAAAGATTATGACAATGCTTTAAATGTAATAAATGATCCAAAAGCAGTTGGTGATTACATGCTTGAATTAAAATCAAAAGGCATTGATTTTAGACCTAAGCTTACAGATCAATTTATTTATTTACGTTAAAATTCGTAGTCTAATTTGATTTGATCGTAGTATTCCGCTACAACTTTTAACCAGTCTTGCTGACAATAATCTAGATGACGCCTAGAAATTTTAAACAGCTGGGTGTCTTCTGGCGTCGAAACAAGTATGGCAGCCTGATCCACTTTCATGTTAAGTGTCTGCTCAATACCTAGTGCATAAGCACCTAATTGCAAACAACATTTTTTAAATTTCATATATCCGCCAAGCCTGACACGCCACTCAGGCGAACCCTTTGGATAATCTTTAGGCCACCACCTACAATAAGGTTTGGCACTAGTCTTTAAGTCGGCAAGCGTTAGCTTACCGCCAGCAATTCCAATAATGTCAGGGCTACCCACCCATGGTCTCTCCTCTTCGTCCCTGCCCCACACGCGCCCGATACCATCTTCGGATAAAGCGAACTGATGGTTATCGTACAAAGGTGTTTCGGCCCAAATTACTTCGTCAAATTGGTTCAGAATGTTTGGCATCCCAGTCCAATAGTCTCCATACTGCTCAGGAACGTCAACGTCTTCTTTCTTCAAGTAATGCTCCATGCATGAATGTATGGCGGTACCTCGTTCCGCTGCAGCTTCTTTAACACCCGGGTTGTTTTTTGACCACATTTCTAGTTTCTTTTTGTTTGCTTCAGAAGCAGTCTCTGAGATAATAGTAGTAACGGATGCTGCCGGACCAGTTAGAAAAGGAGTTTCGTAATGGCGTTTACCATTAATAACGATTCGTGCTGGCTTGCTATTGAGAGCAAGAAAAGTATCTGGGTCTTCGTTAAAAAGATCGTAAACAGTTTGGCCTTCGTTATCGACAACCATCATCATTATGTATATTAAATTTAGCTTAACAGTAAAATGAACAGATTAGAGTGTATTGGTGTCCCTGTTTTAGTAGGAGGACAGTTATTACTTGAGCATTTTCAAACAATAGATGTTCCTTTGAAAAGGTATTATATTGTTGACAACTCAATGGAACGCGATAAAGAAGTCGAAAAAGCTATTGATGCTATATGCGATTGCAAACCTGACCATATACAAGAAATTGTTGTCGTTCAGAATAACTTGAATGCAGGATACCCTGGCTCAGTAAATCAAATCATTAGAGACAATACAGATTGCAAGCATTGGATTGTATGTGGCTATGATTGGCATCCACTTCCAGGTCAATGGGAACGTGTTTTAAACAAAGTAGCGACTGTTCCTTTTGGTGCATTCCTGGGAAATACGCCTACGGATTGTATGTGTGGATTTTTATGGACACCACAACTGCTTGCAAAAGTAGGTTATTTAGACGAAAACTTTTTTCCTGGTTATTTTGAAGACAACGATTATCGCTATCGCATCATACAGTCTGGTGCAAGTGTGGATACTATTCCTTTACAAGCTCATCATCATAGATCAAGTACGTTAAATAGTTCAACAGATTTTCAGAAAAAAAATCAATACACATTTCGGAAAAATTACAAGTATTATGTAGAAAAGTGGGGTGGTAGTCCTGCCCAAGAAAAATATGCCAAGCCTTTCGGAAAAAATTATCCGCTCTCATTTTGGGAATTCGATCCAGTCAGAAGACAAAAACTTCGATGGATCTAATATTTTATTGGATTTAGGTACACAACCTGTTGTAAATAGCCTTAAAAACACAGCAGAAGAAGCTTTAGCTGCTACGCAATACCCAATACGTGCATTAATTAATGAAGATCTTTGTATTCATTTAGACACTTCTGTTCCTCCAGAAGAACTATATGCAGATTATCTTTATCATTCAGGAGTGAACAAACCATATATTCGTCATTGTCGACGAATGTGGCAATCAATTAAGCATTTAAAACCAAAAAGAATAATTGATATTGGAGGTAATGACGGCACACTTTTGCATACTATGCAGCAAGAAGCAGGTCGTCCACTGGAAATGTATAACGTAGATGCCAGTAATTCTTTTGCTGGTGAAAATTTAGAAAAAGGAATTCATTTTGTTAATGAATTTTGGAGTAAAAAAGCACCAGTTCCTAAAGCAGATTTTATTTTTACAACCAATGCATTTCAACACACTCCTGATGCAGAAAAATTTGTAGAAGGTATTGCTGAAAAGTTAGACGGTACTTGGATTCTTGAGTTTCCTTATACCTTAACTACATTAGAAACCTTACAGTTTGATCAGTTTTATCATGAGCATTATTATTACTGGTTAGTAAAACCTATAAAAAAATTATTATCTAAATTTGGGCTTAATATTTATCACGCTGAAAAAATTCCAATTCATGGCGGCTCAATGCGTTTATGGATTACAAACAAAGAAATGTATGGAGATACAGATGCAGCAGAAGAATTTATTAAAAAAGAAGAATGGTTTGATTACAACCGTTACATGTCATTAGTGTGGACAAAAATTATTAAAGACCAAGCATTTTTAAATAAATTAGATGGCAGCATTGCTTTGTTTGGAGCAGCTGCTAAAGGCTGTGTTTATTTAAATGCAGTTAACTCTTGGCAATTAAATGATACATATTGTGTTGATGATACTGTCCAAAAACAAGGTAAATATATACCTGGTACGAGCATTAGAATTGTTGACAGAGAATATTTAAGATTTGACAGGCCAGACAATATAATTATCATGGCGCATAATTTTGGTCCAGCTATCAAGCAATCTCTGATTGACGATGGATACAAGGGTAGACTAATTACAATGCTCCCTGAAATCGAAATTGACCGCGCTTAATATTGGTTGTTTTTATCACGTCTTTCCAGGACAAGGATGGGAAGACATGTATTACGAACAACTAGGTGCGTTAGTTTCCAATGGTCTTTATGACAAACTTAAACATTTCCATGTTGGATTTAATGGCAGCTTGTGCCTTTTGTCTATTCCAGATAAGGCTATTGCAAGAGGAAATAAGAATCAACAAGAAGAAACAGAAACTCTCCAGGCCTTACGGAAATGGTCTGCTGCCAACCCTGAAGCATACGTTTGTTACTTTCATACAAAAGGATCGTCTAGAAAAACTAAATATACAGAAGACTGGCGAAAACTTATGCAGTACTTCTGCATCACTAATTGGCGTGAATGCTATCAAGCATTGCAAAATGGGTATGATTTGGCTGGTATTAACTGGCAAGAAAATACTTCAATGGGTTATCACCCACACTTCTCGGGTGGTTTCTGGTGGGGTAAATCAAGTTATATCAATACTTTGGACGAAGAGGCCTTAGAAAGTTCATTTAGATATGATCGTAAATTTTGGATTGGTACAGGAGAACCTAAAGTAAAAAACTTATGGGAATCTAAATACAACAATTCAAGCATTGCACATCATTATTTGCAACCATATCCAAAAAGCATTTATACTGATAACTATATGACTGGACAAAGACACATGGACAAACCTTGTTGGCATGAGCCTGATAAAGAAATGATTGAGATATTAGAAAGTCTCAACATTAATGGCTTTGATTATCCAGGTGGTACAGATAAAGCAACGATCCATAACTACACTGGCATCTATGCTTACTTGTTAGAACAGTATCGAGATATAGAATGCAACCTTTTAGAGATTGGAGTGCAGTATGGAGGATCTGCATTACTATGGCATGAGTATTTACCACAGTCTTGGCTAGATTTAATTGACTTATACGATCAAGTAAACAATATTATTTGGGACCAACTGGACCCTGATCGTTTTGATTTTTATGAAACAAATGCGTATTCAGCTACAGCATTAAGAACATTTGCTGATAAAAAATACCACGTCATTATTGATGACGGAAGTCACAAAAAAGATGATATTTTATTTGTAGCCAAGTACTACTATGACCTGCTTGCAAATAAAGGAGTGTTAATTATTGAAGATATTCAAGATGAAAAAATCCTTACAGAATTAACTGCTTTGTTTACGTCTGAACAACAGGAAGGTATTCGTGTATTTGATGTACGAGAGTCTGGTCGGTACGATGACCTGGTTTGGGCTATTATCAAAGAGTAGGTTAGTCGAACCTACTTTACATACTGTTTACAAGTGTTCTTGAACGGGACGGTTGAGGGAATTATTGGGAGGCCAATTGGTCTCCTTTTTTTGTTACTATCTAAAAAAGAGTTAATGTTAGTGGCTAGTCGTAAACATAATCTAAAACATCGTTATGGAATTACAGAAGAGAAATATAAACAAATGTTGGTTGAACAAAATTATACTTGTAAAATTTGTGGACAACTGCCAGACAAGTGCCAGACAATGCCAGACAAGCCTTTGTATGTGGATCACTGCCACCTAACAAAAACTGTAAGAGGTCTTTTATGTCATCAATGCAATATAGCTTTAGGTCATATGAAAGATGACCCAGTACGTTTAGAAAAAGCAGCTCATTACATACGACGCAGTGTTGCTTTAAATAACCATGCACTCTCAAACATTTCACCTACAAGCTCAGCAGCATAATGTCCTACGTCTGGTGCTTTATGCCTGCAAGCTACATCATTCATTTTTTTAGCTAGCATTCCAGCATTCTCTAAATTTTTAATATAAATACAAAGCATATCTATTGGATCATACGAATTGCAATGTTCAAACTTTTTATAACAGCTAATCAATCCTTTATTGCACATTACAGTCATGTAATCAAGACTGCGAATTTGCTCACCGAGTTTGTCAAACTGTTTTAAATGTAACTCATATTGTTTTTTGAGTTGTTTATGTACTGCAAGAAAATTAGGAGCCTCATAATTAAAATGAATAAGATGAGCTTGAATTTGCAGTTGATTAAGACAGCCCAATGTTTGGAGCATAATATCAACAAGCGGCCCTATCTCTTCTTTTTTACTCTTGGGTTGTGGATCTTTGTTTATTGGTTGTGGCTGTTGATCAGGTACAGCTTGAATGTACTCCGTTGCAATTCCGCTTTGCATCAGCCTGTATTACTTTTGTTATCTACATTCTAAAATAAAAGATCAAATATATTTTAAAATCATGTCTTGTGAAGCTAAAAAATGTAAAACACATCAAGGAGAAGTATGGAATGGACGCCTTGCCATGCTTGGTATTGTTGCAGCACTTGGTGCATATGCTTTAACAGGCCAGGTTATTCCTGGTATTTGGTGATAAAGTAAAAATGAAGTGAAAGGAGTCAATCCCAGGCAGTAAATTGCTTGGGATTTTTCTTTTATTTACAATAAAAAAGTATTAGAGTATGCAAAAGTCTTTTGTCAAGTGTCTACTTTAATTACTAATGCACCTCCAGTAAAAGTATGGGTGCGTAAAGAATATTTACGAGACTTAAGAGATGGCTTCGGTGAATATGTTTTAGGATACTGGACATCTATAAAGTCTTTACCCGGCAGAGTTTTTTACTTTGAAACTTTTTTACCAAGCTATGGTGCTTTATATGACAAGCTTCCTATTTCAGCTTTTTTAATTTGGGATTCGGATAGTCCTGAAGCTCCTGTAGATCCTTCTCCTGATCTTCCTTTAGAAGAATTACAATTCTGGAATTGTTTTAGTCATGACATTACCACGCTGGAAAAAAATCTTACCTACACAATGGGGTGGGAAATTAGAACAAAAACCCACGGGTCTATCCCTGGTGAATATTTATTTACCATTGACAGCTTTAATGGTGATCGTTCTAGGACTGATATTTCTTTTGCAGAAACACCAGACGAACACAAATCTTTCAACATCATTACATTGCCAAACGGTCAAATTGCAGCGTATCCAAACAACAGATGCCGTCTTACTGATCCTTCTTTGTCACCAGAAGAACTTAAACAACCAGACTTCCTTGTTTCCAGCAGATACTTTCAAGTAGAAAGTCCTAATGCAAAATGGGGACGCCTTGGAGAATCAGAAGAATATTTTTGGGAAACTAAAACAGAAAAAAGTTTAATGGCTTTTGATACTGTTAATACAAACAAACTAGAATATTAACAGTATTTATAAAAATAAATTATTTGTTAAATGAATCCAATCAAACAACATAAAAAATTACAGCAACTTAATGTAAAAGCTGAGCAATGTTTATCTAGAGAAGAAGCCCAAGAGCTGATTCGTAAAGCAGACAAAGCTCATTACAAACTTGAATTTGCAACTTGGTATGGACAACGAAACAAAAGAGAACTGGATAAAGATCCAGAGTCACTTGGAAACAGTCGGACAAACTGACAATATGTATTATCGAAGAGCTGTTGCTATCAACAAAGGTTCTAATGATCCGTTGGTAGAGACATCTGATTATCGTTTAATCGATGTAAACTTTCCGAGTAGTGAGACTTAATGATTCAAGTTCATCTAAAATTTTAAGTTCAGCTTGATGAAATTTTCGAATACTTTGTATTGCTTCTTGCAATGCATTGTATATATCTTTACCAGATAAACGATCATCACTTAAAAGATCGTATGGTTCAAGATTAGAACTGATTATTTCTTCAAAAGCAAAAACTAATTTTTTATATGTTTCATATTTAATATCAGAATGTCCAGGGATTACTGCATGACTCGTATCATGCAGATTTTCTCTGGAGTTTTTAGTAACTCCAGGTTCATTTAACTCAGCGACAATAGGATTACCGAAACTTTGTGTTGGCATATCAATCGTGAAAATTAGTAATAAACAATTCTTTAGCCATACTAACTTCTTTTTGAGCAACTGGTATTCGTTGTAGTTCTTCAAACTTACGAATAGCTTCTAGCTTCTCAAAAAATTGTTCACGCGCTAAAGGACCAGCTTCATTGAGACAAAACTCATGCCAAAGTCCAGTAAATAAACCATTTGTACGACCAGAGCATCGATACATATGCTCCGTGAACTGGGCTTTTTGTTGTTCTTTTTTGGTGTCCCAGTTAGCTAAATAATCTGTGTTCATTTCAGTTAGCGCAGATTTCTTTGACAGATACTACATCAGTAAACCAAGCTTGAACATCTTGTTCCCGGAACTCTGACAAAGCAAGATGAAAGTCTTCTTCAAGTGAATCTGCAAATTCTTCTTTAGTTTTTCCTAAGAAAGGATTGTATTCAACCTCAAGGTCAATGGTCATTTTGATTTCAATAATCGGCACGAGCTTTTGTAGAAGTGTCTAAATTATAATTTATATAAGAGCATTGAACAAGATGTATAATCGCATGCCTGCCAAGAGGGATCCTCTTAGTAACAAGAGAATGTTGAATGATTATAGTCTTCTTGAAAACATGCCAGCACCTGGAAATATTGCAGGTAGACACATGGGAGAAATTATGGGTATTAAACCCCAAAATCCTTTTGGTGATTCTTATATTCAAAATCAATTACGTAATCCATTTATTAATCCAGGCTTTTATGGATTACGACCTGGCATTATGATTCCTCAGTTTGATCAAACTCCCCGCTAGTTTTACTTAATAAATGATTTAAAGAATTAACTTGATTGTTTTGATAATGACCTAAACGTTGTTGAATAATGTTGACATAATTAATAGCAGCATCAACAATACCTTCAGCATCAATTGCTGCAGATACATTTTCATTTGCTAATAAACCTGCAACTATTATTGTAGTCATCCATTCTTGTTTGTTACCAAGCATGGTTGGTAATGGAGTGCCACCTTTAGTAAATGAATCGAGGATGTAATGGTTTAACTCCTCGTAATTTCTACTATTCATGTGGCACCCCGAGTTACTACCAGCTTACTGGAGATAATACCAATAAGCATTAGACGCATTTTGATGGAAGCGTTTGGCATTAATTAATTTAATCTTACGTTCTTTTAAACGATCTAACTTATTTGCATTGTATGGTACATCTTGAGCGATTTCTAAATTAATCTCCTCTTCTAGAACTTCTTTCTGAAGTTCAATATCAGCTACTGCATGCCTGTGGCATTGCATTTTAATTTCAGCTTCATGTTTGTCATAAGGACAAGGAAGATCTGTATAAAAACTACGCTGAAGAGAAGGATGATATTTATCCTCTGTCCAACTCTGAGTTGTTGAGGATTCGGTGCGTGCGGATGGCATAGTTCGTTTTGACGGTAACACCTTGTGGTAATTTTTGGCCGTTGTTGTGTAAGGCACGGATGGCTTCAAGATTAGGGATTTTATTGAAAGTAAGTTTTTCCTGCGAATCAATGACTGTTCCATTAACAGTCTTAAGAACCGTAGTAGTAATTACCTCTTTGACAATAGCGCATTGTTCCTGTTCGTCATCAGACCAATCGCTTACGTCACTTGTTATTTCTATTGAATCTTTAATGGGAGACACTGTGAATTCATAATCTTTACCAACAAGTTTATTGTCAGTAGCATGACCACGCCTGCGCAATTCTTTAATTAATGATTTAATAGAATCGATTTCATTTTGATGACGTTTAATTGAAGCATCTAATGTTTGTTTTTCTGATTTACCAATTTCTACTAAATGTTCGTTTTTAACAATTGCATAGTGCAAGCCATCGATCTTTGAAGATCGAAGGCCAGCACATTGTTCAAGTTCGTCTAATGCGTCTTGTTTACTTTTATCTGTAAGAAGATTAATGGAAGAACTAAGCGCATTATGATGTTTAAAAAGCTCAAGAGTATTAAGTTTTTTAAGATTGACTTTGGTAACGCGTGCCATAGTTTTGTTGTTGTGTGATGTAGTTAAGAACAGCTGCAGCCATACAGCTAACAGCAGCATAAAAAACTTGAGTTAGTACTGAACAGAAAAATTCAAACATTGATACAATAGAGTGAAATGAAATAACGTCATGTTAACCTTCGAAACCTCGCCAGAAGAAGAGTTTTGGAAGGTGAAAATGAATCGTTATATCGAGAATTGTAGCAGCTTGTCTGAATTAAAGGAGGTCGCCACACTCCTTGTAAAGGTTGCAGCGACCCGTCAGGCAGTGATCAATGGCCTAGTCAAGGATGCACTAGACCAAATGGAATCACAAGCTAGAGTCAGCTCCTAGGCTGTCTCGTCCTGATGTTGCTGTTAAATCAACAGCTTCATCTGACTTGTCTGTACCCCTGGAAGCAGGAAGTATTTCTACTCCTTGCTTGAGACCATACGCACCACCAAGTTGGTTGACGTTTTGTGCTGAGTGCATGGCAATGAATCCCTCATAATCGGTCATCATTTTCCATGTAGATTCTCGATCCTCTGTTGGAATTGTCATTGCGTCAATAGATGCGAATGCTGAATCTTCATCACTGAAGTCTGGTGCTTCGCAACACTCAATACCACAGATTTCGTTCTTGCGTTCACCTGCCCGTTTACGAACAAATGTTGGCTGCCACACCGTGGTGCTGAAAAACTGTTCGTTCCACACCTGAGGCACGGCTGCACCAGTGAACTTGTCCATGGTGTATCCCATCATCTCCTCAAAGTGCTTGAGGTTCTGAGAGATCTGGACTGCTGCTAATCCTTTTGTGGTCAGAACAATAGGTAGTTTATGAGCACGAGTACGATTTTTTTTGAGTACCATTACCAGATACAAAGTTCGGCTTTGGTACATACGCTCGTACTTGGGATCAGCTTCAGCCTTAGTCTTGTCTGTATTCCATAGCTCTTTGGTGGATGGATCATTAAATGATCCAATGATCTGGTTGAGGCCTGAACCTTTACCAAATCGTTCCTGCACCATCAGAGGTGAACGCCAAAGCACCTGAATCTTGGGTTTGATTAACAAGATGCCTTGATCAGGAGTTTTGTTGTTTCCGAACGTGTGTTCGTAATCGATAAGGACTGAGCCTTTCTCGAAGTCAGACTGTTTGGCTGTCCACTTGCAGACATCAATGTCTTTGTTCTGCAGAAACAGACCGTGAGTGTCGGTTTGATTTAGTGGTTGCAGTGTTGCCATGCTCTTATAGCCAGAAATAAATTCTGGGCTTTTAAACATTGCAAAATCTGCGGCTGTGCGTTTGGTCATCGTGGAGGTCATACGACTTTAGTGGACGTGGGATCTAGGGCTTACATTGACAAGGGCAAATGCCTAGGCTGGAAGTATAGCTTCAAAAAGGATCGTTGTCATCCTCACTGTCTAACGGTTTCCAAAGTGACTTTGGTTCCGCACCAACAGGCACTTCAGCACGTGGTTTAATTTCTTGAGCTTTAGCTTTAGGAGCCATGGTAAAACCTTTTAACATAATTTCGGTTTTATATCTAATCTCTCCAGATTCTTTGTCTGTCCAAGAATCAGTAACTAATGTTCCTCTAACTGTTAAACCCATTCCTTTACGTGCTGCCATATCAGCTAATAATTGAGCTGGTTTGTATTTAGCATCAGATGAATTGATTGCAGTAATTGGAATTAAATCTGATTCACCTCCACCAGCTGTAATACTGAGTGTGGTTTTAGCAATAAGAAAACCACTTTCTGTACTAGTAAACTGGCGTGGATCAGATACATCTAGATCTTTGATCACACGACCACTAAATATGCAATAGTTGTATGGAGGACATGGTGCTTCACGTCGTTCAAGATTGCCTCCCATCAACCACCATTCTCTAGTTTTGTAATCGTGGCGAATGGATGCATCCATAATTTGGACACAGTCTCCCGCTCTAAGATTAATCTCTTTGTAAGACCTGTATTCAATTAATGTGTCAACTTTCTTTTTACCTACAGCAGGTAAACGAAGAGATACAACATTCATTCGATTGTCCATCCCCTGATATTTAGTCAGTGGATTGTCAACGACTTCAGCGACAAGAAATGCAATGTGCATTGTTTTTAATAGTGTGATGTGATTGTAGGATCTGGGGCTTACATGTCAATGTGTCAATGCCCAGTTAGCTCCTGTTTTAATGTCTCCTTCAATGAGACACTTGAAATCATAGAACGTTCCTGCTTTTAAAAATGATTCCAATACCAGAGGTTTAATTGTCTGTACTAAATCTGGTTGCACAGACAACTGAACTTCATCATGAATCATGGCGTGTTGTTCCCAATCAGATCCATATATTAATTGGCTGTTAGCTGTTAGCTGATGCAGATTAACCACAACTTGTTTCATGATAATTGCGCCAGCAGATTGAAGCAATACATTTAAGGCCTTGAATTCAGAGCGACAGTACAAAGGCCTACGGTCAAGACCAATAAGGTGCCCACGCTTTTCAAGATTAGATTTGAGCGTCGCTTTAAGTTTTTGGAGCGCTGGGACGCCTTCCATGAAACCCATGATTGCTTCTCTTCCCAACTGCTTAAGCTTGTCGGGATTTTTTTCTTTTGGGTCCACGATTGTACCGGCTTTGATGAAGCCAGCTCCGTAAAGTACGGCGTAGAGTAGTCGTTTTGAAATGTCACGTGTAGTAACTCCGAATCGTTGTTGGTTGTAAGTGTGAATGTCTTGGCTGTCATCAGTGACAACTTCGCCATACTCGCCGCCGTCCCATAGTGCTAAGTAACCAGCCAAGCAGCGAAGTTCCAATGCTTTAGCATCAGCACCCAATAAAATGCGGCCAGGAGGGGGACCAAATAACGAACGACATCTATCACCATAAGGTGAATAAACTGCTGGGATCTGCCCCATGTTCGGAGTTCGATGGCTAGCACGACCGGTGATACAACCATTGGTAATAAGATCGCCGTGCATTTTGCCATCGTCACCAACAAGTTTGAGCCATGCATTGTCTCCATCTTTGATCTGTCCTAGACGTTTCTTTAGCAGCTGATACTCAGCCAATAGCTTGGCTTCAGGGTATGGAAGTTGAGAAAGAACATCATCATTTAAGATTGGATTTCCTTTCTCTGTTGTTGCCTCTGGTACCCAGCCGTACTTATCTTGGAGACGACGTACTGTTTGTTGTCGTGAAGCAGGATTGAAATGTTCAACAGTAACTTTAGTGTAAGGCACTCCCTTGATGATTCCTTTTGTTTTGTTTGATGCTTTTGGTGTTACGATTTCTTCATGTTGAATTGGAGGAAATGCTTTAGTAGTAAGTTCTGTTTCAACTATTTTTTTTCTAGCTTCAAGTTCATCCACAAAATTAAAACATTGATTAGTATCAAAAGGAAAGCCTGATCTAATTTGTTTATTAATTGCTTGAGCGAAATCATGTTCCAGCCGAAGAGCCGAAGCTTTGATTGGGTCAGTGGTGATGAGGTGGTATAAAGAGGTTGTGACATTACAATCTTGTTTACAGTACTCCAACATTTCTGGGGTGAACGCAGAAAAATCGGTAAAATTGTCTTTGAAGTTACCAAGTCTGTAGCCCCAAGCCTTAAGTGAGGCTGACCCTCTGAGCTTAGGTGGCACATTTTGGTAGTGATCTGTATCGACTTCTTGTAATTTTTCTTTGGGCCAAATGAGCCTGGTGCAGATGAGTGTGTCAATGACATGAGATGTGGTGTTAAAGTCTAGTAACTTTTTTAATACTGGTAAATCATAAAAAATTATATTGTGACCGATAAGACAAGTAGCAGAAGCCAACCTGTCAATAGCCCTATCAATAGACCCAGGCCCATAACCAATAGTTTCGTTTCGTACGACATCGTGTATTGCCACGCAAAATAACTCTGTTGCTTCATCGTATAATCCGTTTGTTTCAATATCAAAAACGAGATAGTTTTCATTAAAGGAATTTGGCTTCAGGTTGAACTGAGAGTTCTTGTAATGAAAGCTGTTGGTCATTTTTATTTATCCAATTAAGAATTTGAACAGCACCAGTTTTAGTTGGAGAACAGAAAGCTTTTGAAATCTCACTGTCTTTTACTATCTGTATTAGTTCAAACTTACCAGCATTTGAATTTGGATAAATAGCATGGGGAATACCATTTATAACCGTAGTAATTAAATAACTCAATGTTTTGTTGAATCTTTTAGAAGACTACGGTATTTATTATTTATTGCAACCCCTTAATTATTTTCATATTCTAATCGTTTTTTTACGCCACGGGCTTTCCAGAGTGTTGCATCTGCAACAAAAAAATCTACTGTACAACCCAATGCTTTAGCTGCATTACTAATCATTTTTAATTCTGCTGCAGAAAAAGTTACATTAAGCGTAGTAGTTGTTCTTGGTGTAGGAAGGTTAGTAAAATTTGGATTATCTGCTATCCATTGATCTACTTTCTTTTTGCAATAAAAGCAATGACGTTGTTTTTTAAATTCTGGAGCAGGGAATCGACCATTCTTTACAGCTTTTATGATGCTAAAACGACTCATAAATGTTCTGTCTACAACACCTTGAGTGTCATAGTATTTAGTCCTGTCAACATCAATAGTTGCTGGTGCAGGCTTCGGCATTGGTTGATTGGAATGAAATTGATTTTCAGGAAGCATGGATAAAATAAAGCGTAGTCTAGGACTTACACATAAAGATGCCTAGCTTTTATTGTCCAAAAAACAATTCAGTTAAACCAAACTCACCTCTAGCTGGATTGAATCTTTTACCTGCAAGTTGGATGCGTTGAACCAATGGGTTAGATGCAGTTGGCTGTTGATCTCTATAAGCATCTAGTTCTTGTTGAGGTCTAGTAACCATTGAAATTGGTAAGGGGGTATAAGCATTTAATTGTGGGATTGGCTCAACAAGTTCACCACTTGCAATTTTTCTTAACCTTTCTTCTTTTGCTCTAGCATCTTCGTTATATCTATAAGCAGAACCAGTTGATGGTTTACCTAAGACACCTGGCGCTACCTTGCCTGCTGTTTGCTGAAGTTTAGATAATGCAGTTTCACCTGTTGTTTGTCTACTTAATTCATTGACAGAACGACCAGCTTCATACACGCCCAGTCCACCAAGAACTGGTGGTGCAACACTTGCTAATGCAGGAACTACATAAGTAGCACCAGCTAAACCTGCCATGTAAGGCAATCCTTCCATAATTTCACTTGCATATGTTTTAATACCAGCACCTATGCCTTCTTCACCAGTTGCTTTAATAACTTCTGCAGATGGTATAGATTCATACAGGCCACCTAATGTTGCATTACTAAGAGCACGTGGCAGTCTAAACTCATGCGAACCAAGAGCGACTGCTGTTTTTCCTGAAGAAAGAGGTCCGCCTTTTTGATAAATAGGTTGCTCAAACATTGTTCTATCACGGTAGATAGATACATCGGTTTCTTTGGGTACACCAAATGCTTTTCGTATTGCAGGGTCTTTTAAAGTTCCTGGGTCCCATTCCATTGGTACATCATCACGCAACCAAGTGGTTGGATTTATACGTTGTACTTTTGCATAACCAAAAGGTTGAGCTTTCAATACTCCTTTGCTCATTCTGCTATACAATTTATCTCTTTGACCTCCTGGTCCACCTATAGGATTTTGACTAAAGTATTCTCCAGGTTTTACTTTATCTAGTTCTGTTCCTATCATGTAACCCAAAGTGGGTTGATAGGTAGGTGATTTCATCGTATTAATTTTATCCTTATTGTAATTAATACGATATCTATAATCTCTAATCTTTCGGTTTTCTTGATCAATTCTATCTTTAAAAGGAGTCATAGAATGAGTAGCCTTTTCATTATTGCGATACAAGTCTGCTATATATTGTTTCTTGCCTGCAATAAGGTCTTCTGTTCTTTGATTTTGAATTTTTAATTTCTTTGAATCTGCAAAACCTTCTGGACCTTGAAAGCTAAAATCATATCCACGCCCATCAGGTTGTAACATTAAATTAGTTCTAATTTTATTGCTAGGTGAATAACCTATACGTGAATCTTCTAGTAGTTGTGTGTAGTAATTAAAGTCAGGGTTAGCACCTTCAGGAAGGTATTTTGGATCATAAACAGGACGATCTAAATCAAGAATGTTTCTATAGCCTCTAACAACTTGAGTGATGTTATCATCAATGCGATCAGTAACTTGATTAAGTAAAAGGCCAGTTTGCCGTGGAAAATCTATAACATTATTTCTGACTCCAGCTAAGGTTCTACGTGCTCGATTGATAGGTTTATTTTCTTGTCTTATTCGTTGTTCTTCGGCTGCTACATCTGCTTCAAAACGTGCTTGCATTTCAGGATCAAGAAACCGTAGGGTTTGACCTTCACCTGTTCCAGATAAATATCTGTCATTGCCGACGTAACCTCTTGCTCTATAGTTTCTTTCCTCAGCTGATACACCTGCTTCATCTAATTGTCTGCTTCTTCGTTCAATAGCATCTGAAACTTGTGCACTATTAAAACCAAGCTGACGCATTTCGTATACGTTATCAGGAGTTAACTCCTGCATATTTACACGGGGTGGATCATTAAGACCAAGCCGATCTATAAAATCTGCTTGTTGTTGTAGTTGTTGTTGATCAAGAGCAGCTCTTTCAAAATCCTGTGCATCCAGTGTATCTGGTATACCGTCTTCCATGAATGCCGATGCTTCTTCCTCCATATCTCTTTGCACCTGACGTACGTAATCATAAAATGATTCATAACCTGCTGAACGTGCCTGGCGGTCTCGCTCTAAGTTATGCTCAGCTTCAGTTATTTCAGCTCCAGTAGCGTCATTGTAATAAGTTATTTCACCAGTGTACGGATCTCTTTCTATTGACATTGTGATCTTTGAAACAGGTGCTTTGTTCATTCTAAGATGAGTGATAAAATACAAGTACGTTCACCCCACTGGGGCGCAATTCACTAGACAGGGAACGGGGTCTAGGTTTTAGCGGAGGACATCATGTCTACCAAGACACTGACTTATCGAGGCGTTAAGTACGAACGTACCAGCCCGACATTGAATTCAATCCATTCGGTTTGGGTATCAAGGGATGAAATTAAACAGGAACGTGAAAAGTTCCAAGCCAAATTAGATCGTAAACGGCTTAAGTAATTAAGCCCAGGGCCAGCTTGGTTTTACATCAGCTTGCCATACATCTGGATCAATAGGTCGCTGACTAACGTAATAACCAAACAGGCGTTTCATTTCATCTAATGAGACGCCTACTTTTTTTGCCATGACAGCTACGTTGGTTTGACCTTTGTAGATCAGATCAAGTGCATCTTCAAGCTGCATAATCTTTTACGTGCTTCCAAGTTTTTCTGTATTGAATTGAACGAATACAATTCTCAGACATACCAGTAAGAATCATGATGTTCTTAACTGGCACACCATATTTAAGTTGCCTGCGTATCCTTCTAACATCATTCTCAGTAAGAATAGAGTTTGGATGTTCTCTACCGGCAACACGATCATAAGTTCTTTTGCTTTTAGAAGCACAGCTTCTACTGCAATAAGGACCTGCATGTCTGTGCATAACACGATACTGTTCGCGTCTTGATTCACGTTTAAACATTGTTCCACAACAGGAACAAACTAATTGGACTGTTGGTCTGGCCATAATGCTTCAGAAATAATAGGAAATTGTTGTTGGAAGATTGCTTTGCATTGCTCTGCAATCTCTTTGTGTTCTTTTTGCGTACCATTGTCAGTACGCAGATCGATGTAATGCACCCATGACCTGAGTGTTCCATTCATATGAAGTTTGCTTGGTGCAGCCAGAGGTAACACAAAACGTGCAGACTCTTTTGCAACACCAGCACTCAACAGTTCTTGGTATAGATGCTCAGCATCTTCCATATGAATAGAAACAAGACGCTGTAATGCAGCGTATCTTTCAACACCCAACTTATTTTTAAGATCAGGAGTGGAGTTTTGCCTGTTTTTAAAATCTTGAGCGCGTAACTCAGGCGTTTCAACACGACCAATTTGATTTGTATTGGCGTATCTCAAAGAGAATTCCTGGAACGTGAAGCTGCGATGCCTCAGTATCTGTGGTGCAATTCCCCTTGAAGTTGATATTGTAACGCACATGTTAGCCATTTCAAATGGCGACCAGTGCTTATGTTTGATGAGATAACGTAAAAGCTTTGGACCTGTCTCCATGTTCTTTGCGTTTTTTGGAGCTGACACTCTGGCCATCTCTACGATTTCGTTTTCTGCTTGTGGTGTTACCCATTTCAGTTGAACCTGTGATTGCATTCATTTGATGTTGAGTGAAACGATTGTAAGCACCACGTTTGGGTTTGTAATGCTTATCGCGTGTAATTGGTTTGTCTGTAACAGTTACTTGTCTGCCTTTACGGATGACATAAACACCACCACGTGGGCCAACAAGAATTTCTTCATGTTCTTTAACATGATTGATGTGTACGTAAGCCATCAATCTTTTGTTTCGTGCATAACACGAATAGACATAAAGATTTCTGGTCGCTGTGAGTGATCGAATTTAATTTCAACAAAGGGTTGTTTGTGTCCTCTGCTGTTTTTTTTGTACATCACTTGGGTTACTACCCCAGCTCTGCAACGTGCAACGTTATTCATTGGGTTGGATTTGTGTAATACACGATCACCAACTTTGAAACGAGGTGCCGTCGCTCTCGGCCCTGGTTTTGTCATGGAAAATAAATCGACGGGCTGAGTTTACAATGCATAGACAAATGTATTTAGAATGTGTTGGGACGCAGAAGAACTACGTCAGTCCTGAGGGAGCATCAGTTTTTGTAGTTTCCTGGTGCTGGTTAAGCGAATCCTCTTGCAGCCTGATCACTGTGAGAGGACACCCTCTTTGCCTTAGCTGCTTGACGAGACCTAAGTCTTCTCATGAGACGGGGGCTTAAGCCTCCAAACTCTCTGCGGTTTTCATGGTTGTTGCTTTTCGCATTAGATGCTTTACTTTTCTTAGTAATGATTGCCATAGTGTTGTGTAATAAATGATTGGTAGGAGTGGCGAGACTTGAACTCGCATGACCATAACAGTCCACGGATTTTAAGTCCGATGCGTCTACCAATTCCGCCACACTCCCAATGAGATAGGGCTTACGCCTGACGCAACAACATTGTTACTCGGCTGCCTAAATCTCAGTCAGCGTAGCTGAATCTCTCTGAACTGCAACGCTTTAGCGAACGCTGTCTTGAGACAAGTGTTTTCATCTGCTGTCAGTTTGTAATCCTGACCACCATTGCGTAGCGTTGTGCATTGATCAATATTGATCTCTCCGTTATCAACCGTAAGTTGCATGGTAAATCGTGGCTTGTTATCAACCATCGCTAGCAGAATAATGTGCCTGAATTTTCTGACACCTTCTGCATAGCTACTACTACCAACGCAGTTCCGCATAGCCTGTCCCCACTCAGCCACCTGATGCGTGTCAATGGGCTGGAAGAATGTGAAAGTGCCCATGTCACTTTCAGCTTTGACTGGTTGAGGGAATAGTTTCTGTGGAAGTTTTTCATTAGGGTTACGAAGCTTCCAGGTCTGACTCATTAGTAAGTCATGCCATTCATTAATGCGATAACGTTTTGGTTCAGTAGGTAATATATTTTCTGGTGTTCTTTCATTGTGTCTTAACACTTGATTAAGCATATTCATTGAGTCAGCCCAATGTCTCCAATACATCCGTGGGTTACCACTAATGTCGTCTTCATCGTAGTGATGATTATATGAATCTTGATTTTGTTTGGCTCTTTCTGCAATCAAATAATCATGATGTTGCTTCAGCATATTAATAAACCGTTCTGGCGGCACATTTTCTGTTAGATATCGATGCGCGTATTCGCTGATATTTAAAGTAGGCATATGAAACTTAACACGTTCAAGTAGGTGTTCGTTAGCAATTAAATGGTTAATGTCACAGAACGGATAAGCTTTATACATTTCATTAACTCCTTGTAAGTAATGATGCATATCGGATAATGGTGCAACGATAGGTTTCATCGATGCTTTGATTGGATCAGCCATCTCAAATGCCACTGACATATCACTAACCATTTTGTTAACTTTTCTACGGAACCACGGTGAGTTAAAGAACTCTGGTGCAATGCAGTCATATTCTCCATATTCACTGAATACTTTGTGATAGAACTCATTAGTATGTTCAAATTTACACATGGTTTCATGTGTCATACATGGAATATGACAATCATTAACAACATATTTAATACTGTTACCTAGCTTTGTCATCCGTATAAAATCATTATTGTTGTACCTAATGTGATCCCATTGAGGTACACCAGCCATGATGTTACGCCATAGCTCCATGATTGCTTCTGAATGTAGTTGTGTACGCTCTTTGTATCTTTCTATTGTGTGATTCATATCAACTTCACGTATGTAATTCGTTGTATAGCCAGCTTCAATCTCTTCTTGGGTAATGAACTGTGTTGTAACTAGCCAGTTGGTTCGACCAATCTTACGCTTACTCATTTGCAAGTCAGGATCATCTATCAATGATTTACTTCCGCTTTTACGATTAACAAATAATCTTTCATTAGTCTGCATTTGTTTCCTTGCTGTTTCTGTATCTTTAAATGCAACTGATATGCCATACAAGTAGCCATCATCTTTGCGCTTAGGCATCCATGCTGCGACCCAATATTGTTTTGTCCAATACAACACAGCATGCAAACGAGTTTGTCCAGCTGGTGGATCTTCCATGTAACTAAATCGACTGATTGTATTCTTTATTGTGGTGCCATTGATAA